>Ga0214923_10000531_pt1 | contig 57397 bp, 46 predicted proteins | sample LL1510_MetaG_FD_177993 | JGI IMG/M metagenome (GOLD analysis project Ga0214923, IMG submission 177993) | Freshwater microbial communities from Lake Lanier, Atlanta, Georgia, United States - LL-1510 | ecosystem: Environmental > Aquatic > Freshwater > Lake | place: USA: Georgia | collected...
AGCTGGTTTTAATAATCAAGGTTCTAATGCTCTAGCTCTTGGAAATGCTGCTGGGCAAGCTTATCAAGGTTCTAATGCAATTGCTCTTGGAAGAAATGCTGGATATACTAATCAAGGTTCTAATGCAATTGCTCTTGGATCTAGTGCTGGAGGAAATTATCAAGGTAATTATGCAATTGCTATTGGAAATTATGCTGGAAATACTAATCAGAGCAACTATGCAATAGCTATTGGAAATTATGCTGGATCTAATAATCAAGGTTCTAATGCAATTGCTCTTGGAAAAGGTGCTGGGCAAATTAATCAGAGTAACTATGCAGTAGCTCTTGGAAATTATGCTGGATCTAATAATCAAGGTACTTATGCAATTGCTCTTGGATTTTATGCTGGTAATACTAATCAGAGTATCTATGCAGTAGCTATTGGAAATTATGCTGGATCTACTAATCAAGGTGGTTCTGCAATTGCTCTTGGAGCTAATGCTGGTTCTAATAATCAAGGTATTAATGCAATTGCTATTGGAAATTATGCTGGTTTTAATAACCAAGGTAATTATGCAGTAGCTATTGGAAATTATGCTGGTTCTAATAATCAAGGTAGTTTTGCAGTAGCTATTGGAAATTGTGCTGGGCAAATTAATCAGAGTAATTCTGCAATTGCTCTTGGAAAATATGCTGGTTCTAATAATCAAGGTATTTCTGCAATAGCAATTGGTTGTAATGCTGGAAATACTAATCAGAGCAACTATGCAATAGCTATTGGAAATTATGCTGGATCTAATAATCAAGGTAGTACTGCAATAGCTCTTGGAAGAAATGCTGGTTACTCTAATCAAGGTATTTCTGCAATCGCTATTGGAAGTTATGCTGGAAATAAGAGACAAGGTGACTACTCAATTGCACTTGGATTTGGAGCTGGCTATACTGATCAACAAGCAAGTACAATAGCAATTGGAATCTATGCTGGTGCAAGTAACCAATCTACAAATTCTATAGCAATTGGAAATTATGCTGGATATAGTAATCAAGGTTTTGGTAGTGTTGCAATTGGAAATGCTGCTGGAAAATTTTTTCAGGGTAATTATTATACTGGTAATTATTATGGTAATTATGGTAATTCTGGTAATTCTATAGCAATTGGAAATTATGCAGGATATTCTAATCAAACTAATTATGCAGTAGCTATTGGATATAATGCTGGATCTAATAATCAAGGTGAATTTGCTCTAGCTATTGGAAGAAATGCTGGACGAACTAATCAAGGTACTTTTGCAGTAGCACTTGGATCTAGTGCTGGATCTAATAATCAAGGTAATTCTGCAGTAGCTATTGGAAATTATGCTGGAAAAACTAATCAAGGTATTTATGCTCTAGCTATTGGAAATTATGCTGGAAAAACTAATCAAGGTATTTATGCTCTAGCTCTTGGAAATAGTGCTGGAAATACTAATCAAGGTATTTTTGCAGTAGCACTTGGATTTAGTGCTGGAAATACTAATCAAGGTAATTATGCAATTGCTCTTGGAACTAATGCTGGATATAGTAATCAAGGTTCTAATGCAATAGCTCTTGGAACTAATGCTGGATATAGTAATCAAGGTTCTAATGCAATAGCTCTTGGAAGAAATGCTGGTTACTCTAATCAAGGTAGAAATGCAGTAGCTATTGGAGATTATGCTGGATCTAATAATCAAGGTAGTTCTGCAGTAGCTATTGGAGATTATGCTGGAAAAACTAATCAAGGTACTCTTGCAGTAGCTATTGGATATCAAGCTGGTAAAACTAATCAGACTAACTATGCAATTGCTATTGGAAATTATGCTGGTTCTAATAATCAAGGTAGTTATGCTCTAGCTCTTGGACATTTTGCTGGAAATTATTATCAAGGTAACTATACAATTGCACTTGGAAGAAATGCTGGATCTAATAATCAAGGTGATTGTTCTCTAGCTGTTGGAAATTATGCTGGAAGAGATTATCAAGGTAGATATGCAGTAGCTCTTGGATTTAGTGCTGGAAATTATAATCAAGGTTCTAATGCAATTGCTCTTGGAAGAAATGCTGGATATACTAATCAAGGTAGTTCTGCAGTAGCTATTGGTTATCAAGCTGGATATTTAAATCAACATTCAAGTACCATTATATTAAATGCCACTGGATCAATACTAAATTCTATAAGTACAGGATCACTCTACATTGCACCTATACGAAACCTTTCTACAAATACCGGTTTATCAATATTATCCTATAATAGCACAACAAATGAAGTTGTAAGTGCCGTATATACAATTAATAGTGCTCAAACAAAAGGAAATGTAGCCACTGTTGACGCAATAAACGGAAATGATTCTATTGCCTCTGTTGGTGGATTTTCATACAAGACAGTCGCAGCTGCAATAGCTGCAATAGCACCTGGACAAATTATAGATATAATGCCAGGAACCTATACACTGTCATCAGGAATTACTTTACCAAGTGGTACTTCAACAAATCCAATTACAATTCGTGGTCTTGTTTCTAAAAATGTCATTCTACAAATGAATGTTACATCATCAACGACCATGTTTACAATGGGTGACCATCTCCTTCTCAGAGATCTTACTATCAATCTTACATGCACAGGATCTACTGCTGGTGTAGTTCTCAAAGGTATAGTATTTGGAGGAACTACTGCAAGAACATCCAGTATAGAAAGATGTACAATTAATATTACAAACTCTTCAATGGCATATACACTTATAAATACAGTAACAGGTATAGAAGCAAGTGGGACTGGAAGTCTAGTTCCAGATACATTTACTTTCAATGCTATAAAAAGTAGTGTAATTAATATATATTCTAATGGGGCTGGAAATAAACGCGGAATCTTAGTTTCAGGTACAAATCAATTGAGTACACGTGATACAAACATCTATGTTGCTCAACCTGCAAATACAGCCTCTACAGGTTCCTATGTAGGTGTAGAAACTGCCGATGCAGCTAATACTGGATCTATTGAACTTCGTGCTACATCAATTGGAACAGTTATATCTACTATAAATCAGTACTATACATCATCCGATATTCTTCAAACAAATCCAACAAGTGTTACAAATCCTACCTATCTTGCTTCTGCAGGTATTCAAATTGGACCAGGAACTGACTTAGTAACAAAGACCGCAGGAGGTAGACCATTTTCAACATATGTATATCCTACAATTATATACTATGGCCTCAAAGGAAATATTAAAGATGGAAATTCTGGTGGATGGTTATGGCCTGGTACACAAAAAATTTCAAACGATTTTCCAGATACTACAAGCCCTCCAGCATATTTCCGTGTACAACAACCATCTCTTATATCTGGTTTAGCTGCTAGTCTTAATATTGCTCCTGCTGGTACAAACAAAACAGTAACACTAACTATCTATATCACACCTGTAGGTAGTTCAACACCATTAAGTACTCCATTTACAATAACATTTGGTCCAAGTGATACAGAAAAATCATTTTATGATGCTTCTAGAACAGTAAATACAGGAGATAGAATACACTTAGAATTAACATATACGACTGCTGCTGGTGGTAGTGCTAATACGGCAAGTGATCTTACAGCCCAGATTGATTTATTCTAAACTTAGTAGGTGAGTATGGATACTCGGTACTGGGGTCCATCAGGTTGGCGGCTTTTACATTTAATTGCTGCTAAAGGTGCGTCAAAATCTTTTTGGGAAACACTACCTTTTATTTTACCCTGCAAGTTTTGTCGTGCCAGTTTAACAGAATATTACTATGATCTTCCTATTCCTAATGTACATCAAGATAAATGGTTATATAAAATCCATAATAAGGTTAATGATAAATTACGTTCACAAGGGCAGACTATAAAACCCGAACCTAGTTTAAAAAATGTATTGGACCACTACAACACGCTTTTAGAACAAGGATGTACAAGAACTTATTTTCCTGGATGGGAACTACTATTCAGTATTACTGATAATCATCCTTATTGCTCCCCTTCAAAACCTATGCCCGATGCACCAACAGATACTTTGGATTCTATTGAAGAAAGAAATCGTTATAATATGCTTACACCTAATGAACGTGTAGAACAACTTCGACGATTTTGGACCGAGTTAGAAAAAGCTCTACCATTTCAAGAATGGCAGACCTCATGGAAAAAACATGCAGGACCTATTGAAAAAGCTATTTTAAATCGCAGATCTGGTCTATCATGGCTTTGGAAAATACATTGTGGACTTGATAGTGATCTACAACATCTTAGTAATAAAAGCTTTCATGGTCTATGTAAAGAAGTTGCCAATCATCGTAGTGGATGTTCTACAAATAAACGTGCGAAAACATGTCGTCGTAGGAAAACTCGTAAGCATAGTAGATGATCTGGGGTCCAACTCAGAAAATTATATTTGCAATAATTGTATTATTATGTATTAACTACCTAACTCTTGTAATTATTGATAAGTATGCCGCTACACAAACATCACCTGAATATTCTGAAGGATTTGAAGGAACTATAAAGGATGGATCAGATACAACCTTATATACATGGATTACAGATCCAGTACTAATCTACGATGATTTTTATGCTGGTATTTATGATCAATTGACAAATCAAATACAAAGAACACAAGCAAAAACTGCTCTTTTAATGAATCTTTGGACTAAAGATAAGACAAATTCGAATCCTTCAACATGGTCTATCTTAGATGCTGGATGTGGAACAGGTCATGCTGTAACAACATTTGCTAAGATGGATGTTGGTCGTATTATTGGTCTTGACTCTAGTCCTGCAATGATACGTTATGCTGAAAAAACCGTTGTTCCTGCTGCCAAGTTAAAACCTCAACAACTGTCTAATATACGTTGGCGTACTGATACATTCAAAAATCCTTCTGCATGTTCTGCTGGTGAATTTAATCATATTATACTCTTATACTTTTCTTTTTATTATATAGAAAATCAAGAAGAATTTTTTCGTTTTGCAAATCTATGGATGAAACCTGGTGGAAAACTTGTCATTGAAGTTGTGAACAAATACAAGTTTGACCCAATTCTTGAATCTGCAAGTCCCTTTGTTGCATTTAGTCTGCAAAAATATAGTAAGGAACGCTTACTCAAAAGTAAGGTGGCCTTTGACAAGTTTGAATATGAAGCTGAATTTCAACTTTCTGACCCGAAAGCTGAATTTTATGAAACCTTCCGTTTTAAAAATAATCATGTACGCAGACAAAAACATATCTTTCATATGCCAACAATTGAAGCCATTGTAAGAATGGGTAAGACTGCTGGATTTAAATATGTCGGCTATCAAGATTTAAATGCACTCGGTTTTGAATATGCCTACCTACTACAGTTTGAACGCTAGATTGAAGCATACTTCCGTGTCCACTCACGAGCATTGTATTCATATGTAGATTTGTCTTGCATATACATATTTGCAATTTCTGTTACAAGAGGATCTTTCGGATTCGGATCGTTCAGAAGACTACAAATACTTAGAAGTGTCTTACTTACAGTCAGAGCAGGAGACCACTGATCTTTCAAGATATCTAGACAAATTGCTCCACTTGAACTAATATTTGGATGATAGATCTTTGTAATAAAGACAACCTTTGGAGGCTTGAATGGATAGTCTGTAGGAAAGTGGATTTCGAGCTTGAACATTCCACCACTATAAGGACTATCACTAGGACCCATAATCACTGCATCCCAGATATACATGTTTTCTCCACGAGGACCTGCACTGCAATTATCAGGTGCATCTTTCAGAAAATCCATAAGTTCTTTCTGAATTCGTCGCTGAGACATCGTTGCGATTGTTATACATAGAATAACAATCGCAATTGGATTCAATTTTTATAATACATATTTATTCCCGAAATAAAAATACTTACTTATATTATAATGGAAGATAAAATATTTTATGTATGTTCGTATGGTGGTTCTGGCTCCAAAATGTTATGTAAGGAATTAGGTAAATTTGGAAAAGTAAAACATATACATAGTCGAAATCCTCCAGATAAATTAGAATATATTGGAAGGGAAGGAGGTGGGAAAACATACCATGAATGGTTTAATGGTATAACTATTCCTGATAATAAATTAAATAATTATTATGTGATATTCATTTATAGAAATCCCAGTTTTTCTATTCCTAGTAAATTTATTATTCCTCAACATTTAAAACATGTTCAAGTTGATCAAAATATTAAATTACAGAATGTATTTAATACAGGTAAAGATTTGTATAGAATAAGAGAATTTTATGATAATTACACAAAACCAAATAGTAACAGAAATTATAAAATATATTGTATTAAATATGAAGAGATATTTGATAAACAAGATGAACTAAGTGAATTGCTTGGGATAGGAAAGTTAAACTTAGTTAATACCAGTAAACGTATGTCATCTGTAAAAAAATTAGATGTAATTTATTCAGAGTTAATAGATATAATGAATAAAAATAATTTTATTATGATTAATTCTCCGTAATCTAAGAGATGATTTACTAAGGAATTTGCATTATAGATAAGATAGCTATAATTCCTATTTAAATAATTTTAAGGATATAAAGCTGTAAAGATTGACATTAGGAAAGAGTGAATAATAATTCTATATACTATATACAATCTAAGATACAAACTGGTAAATATAATGATATTAAAGTAAAATATAACTTATGAAATAATAAATAACTATCTATGAATAGGGTATGTCTTCACTTCCTCCTGAAGGACTATTAAATATCTTTGAACCCGGTTTGATCAGAGGTTCTGCAAAACTTAGTTATCAACCGCATAAACGCTACTTTTATGTTGAACATCCTATTGAAGGTTGGCGTGTATATCTACGTATGGCATGTTTTTTACATGAAGTAGGTTCTAATGATCCTTCTCGATTTTTAGTTGTAAAACGTAAGGATGCTGATCCTTCATCAAAAGCATGGGAACCACCCAAAGGACAAATGGAAGGAAAGGATGCTACCCCTAAAAATGCCCCATTAATTGAACTCATGGCTGAAAATGTACGTCGTGAAACACTAGAGGAGGCGAAAATTGAAAATATACATAATCTTATATATACTGGTCTTGTAGTACAAAGTCGTGAAAAGGAATATCCTCCTAATCACTATTTTCAATACCATAGTTTTAAGGCATTTGTAACACCCCAAGAAATAGAAAAAGCTCAACAAACATTTGACTGGTTAGTCAGTCATCCTAAAGCGTTTGCACGCATGAAGAGTGATGTGCGTGAAAAAGATGCACTGACTTGGTTTGATCCACGAAAAACACGATTAATGGGTCGTTGGGCACCTTCCATTGTAGCTTTATATTTAAATGATATAAAGACTCTACAATCTAGATAACTTCAATCTTCTTTGATGTAATTTTTTCAAGGCTTGTACTAAGATGTTTTTGAAACTCAGCTTTATAGTTATAGGTACAGTTGTGTACAATATCTGAACGATGCAGAGAGCAATAGAAATTATTACAACGACATGCTAGTGAAGTAAGAGGTAATTTCTTTGAGCAAGTTACACACTTTTTACGATCATTGATTGTTTGAGGCTCCATTTCTATTGATTTGATTGTTTTTATGTATTTATGTATTTATGTATTTATGTATTTATGTATTTATGTATTTCAATTTTAAAAAAATATGCTAGTATACTAGAATATTTTTTTAGTATTAGTTTTATATAGTCTAGTTAGTTACAACTAGAGAAGAAGATTGAATCTTACGCTTTTGTACCTTTCCACTTACAATGTAAATGGAATTCTCAGTTAGAATAAGATAGTCTTCACTTACCTTGTAAATTTTCTGGATTAGACTTGTATATTCATCATTACTCTTTACAAGTAGTTTGTCCTTTGTTTCAGGATCTTCGCCAATAACAGCCTTACCAGAAAAGGTATCAGCATAATAGTCAAGTTGGATAGGACGATCGAGTTGTTGAGCTAGTTTTGCAGATTGTAGGAGTACTTGAGCAGAAGGTAGAGGAGCTTCTTGAAGAGGTTGAGCTTGGACTTGAGTTTGAGCTTGAGGTTGAGGTTGAGCTTGAGCTTGAGCTTGAGGTTGAATAGCCGGTTGATTTGTGGCCATCTGAATCTGTTCTGTTCTACGAACGTGTCGTAAGATTTGTAATTATTTTCATACGCACCAATTTTTTAATTAGTAGTTTCATCAGGAATACGAAGAATTTCCTTTGCATGGGTTTGTAGTACCTTGTTTAAGAAATTGTAGGCTTCTTCCAGCTGGTATAGATATCTTCCACCTGTTACAATAATCTTACCTGTTTGAAAGACACTGATTGTAATCCTTTTACATTCACCGGGACCACTTCCAGAACCTTGTCCTTTACAACGACATTCACATAGACAGATTCCTGGTGTTTCACGATTCGGATGCTTTTCATTATAATAGTACTTTGTATTTACACCTTGATAAATGGTACTTTCAAATGTACTGAAAAGCTTATACTTATGACTTAGAATCGTATGAAGAGCATTGCGATTAATAGGATAGGCAACTTGGTAGTCACTATTAATTAGTTGTACCTTGAACTTTTCTAGATTCGGTTTTGCAGCAAATACAAAGGGTTTAACTTTTTGAAGTTCATTAATAAGCCACATAAGAGTTTCACGAGCAAACTCTTCTGCAGGAATACCAGTCATTTGAATCCCACCATTTCCAAAGAGCTTAATATTAACTTCCTTGAAGTGCGTCTTTTCAGGATTGGTTGCCTTACGAAGAACAATTGTACTTTGATTAAAGAAGGTCTTGTCACTGACTCCACGCTTACTAAACATGTCACGACTCGAATGTCCAATAATGTTCTTCTCATGTTCCATCTTTAGAATTCCTTCACCAGGCCACCATAGCGGAACTAGGATTTGGGAAATATTGTCAAATAATAACTTGGCATTTATTACTGTACCAGTATGTGCAGTAATAACCTTAGTACTAATGCGTAAAGGTGTAGGCCTTACCCAGTCGGTACTTGTGGTGGCTATAGTGGCCATGTTTATTACGTATTTAAACAAAATCTTGAATCAAATTTTTTAAGTAATTCATTTTTTACCATTCCTATATGACTTTGATACAGTTCATAAGGCATACTACGTAGTACACCAGGTTGACTGAGAGAAGTAATACGCTGTACTAAGGGTAGGTCAAGAATATTATAAATCATTCCAATCCAGTAAATATCTTCAAGAGTACGGCGTGAATATTCTTCCTTTGCTGATTCTGGTTCATGAAGCCACTTCCAGAATGTTCTTGCTAGTTCTTGAGAAGCATTCGGTACATGAATAAATATACGCAAGTCACCACGAAGCCTGAGAGTATCAAGAGGAGTAGGAGCCTTTTTATCAGGTGCATATAACTTTATACGTTCTCCAAGACATTCTGAAGGAAGAGGATCAAATCGTATACGTAAGAAACGATGGTGCAGAGATTTTTCTACACTACTAATCGTATTTACTAGGAATAATATACAACAATACTTGGATGGATGTTGTTCAAGAATATGACGTAGGGCTAGTTGTGCAGAAGAAGTGAGTGTCTCCGCTTCATCAAATACAAGAAATCTTGGTAGATCAGAATGTTCAGGTAAGAGGTTTTGACTATTTAAGAAAGGAAACACACGATCACGTATAGATTCAAGGCCACGATCATCGGATGCATTCAGAAATAATGTAGCTCCAGGTGGACATATATTGTTTTCATACCATGATTCGATAAATATTTTTGCTGTTGATGTCTTTCCACTTCCTGGAGGACCATAGAATAATAAGTGACAAAGGCGTTTTTTATCCTTACGTATACAAGAAAGTATACGACGAACCCGTGGATTTGGAACTAGGTCCATAATCTATATATAATCTATAGTATATCTTATTAAACCTTTAGACAAGATTATTATAAACTGTCTAAAGGAAGTAGTGAGCCTTTCTACTAGAATATGCCTCCACGTAAGAAGGTTGTTGACCCTAATGCAATACCGGTTCAACCTAAACAACGTGCAAAACGTGAAAAGAAAACGAGTAAACACCAAGTTGTTGCAGTAATTACACCTGACGGTATTCAAGGTAATTTTCAGCCTGATATACGTCGCCCACTAATTGCTCATCTTCCTATCCATAGTAGTGATGTTGAATTTCATGAACAACATCTAACTTATGATCCTAGACCTCCTTGTCAACCTGAAGCTTTTAATGCTGCTGAGATTGATCCTTTTTCTTCTGAGGCTACATATGAAAATGTGCCGAAGACAGTTGTTGAAGAAGTAAAGGAACATGAGGCTAAGGAAGTTGTGACTCCAATACCTGTTGTAGGAAAGCGTAAGGAATATGGAAAGGGTCCCTTACTTGTATGTTATGCCGAGTCATCAAACACAAAAGAACTTCCTAGTGAAACTTCTATTGCCTGTTTTTGGTGTTGTGAACAATTTAGTGGTAGACCTTGTATTATTCCTTCTCATATTATTGGTGATGTGTGGCATGTATACGGAAACTTTTGTACACCGCAATGTTCTATGGCATACTTAATTCGTGAGCAGTTAGATACCCATACACGATGGGAACGTATTTCATTACTCAATCGTCTATATAGCACATTTAGTCATGGTCGTATCTATCCTGCACCTGCAAGAGAGTCAATGGAGCGATTTGGAGGGACAATTTCTTCTGACGAATTTCGTTCTATTTGTGAAGGTCAGCGAGTACGTGTAGACCTTCATATACCGCCTATGGTAAGTATCTTAGCTTCGATCGATACAAAGCCTATTGATTTTTACGAAACACCCTTATGTACAACATTTTCTACTGCACCTCAGAAAGCATTGACAACTTCTGATGAACCAAAGATACTCAAGCTTCGTCGTACAAAGCCTTTAAAAGATAAAGAAAGTACTCTTGATGCTTGTTTACAAATTAATATAGGAAGTACTGTATGAAAAAATTGGTGATGTCAACTTATTACTACTAATGTATAGTCTACTATGGCCGACCACCTACATACTATTCTTAGTAAGTTTCGTAATAATATATTGAATGCAGTAGCAGTGCTAGAATTTGAACTTAGGGATTGTATGCAAACAAATCCTTCATCTGAGAAGCTAGATACAATTATTGACACCCTAAAGTCAATGGAATCTCGTGATTTGCTAAATATTCAATCTTCTGAAAATTCAAAAAATATTGTTATCAAAAACAATACTCCTGCACTAAGTTCTGCAATTCCAGAATTTATACCTTGTTCTGTAAATCTTAATAATTCACTTATTGATGATGATTATAAGGATCAAGAAGACCAAGAAGACCAAGAAGACCAAGAAGACCAAGAAGAACAAGAAGAAGAGGAAGTTGAAGAAGAAGTTGAAGTGGAAGAGTTTGAATATAAGGGTATTACCTACCAAAAAGATAGTGAAAATAATATCTACATGGATGGAGAAATGATTGGTATTTGGGATGGTAAGAAGATTGTTGGGGTCTAAACACGGGTTAAATACTAATCTAGTAGATATGATCATATATATTTTTTTAAAGATATATGTAAATATACTAACTACACTTGAAAGTATTGGACTACAAACTATAAAAACTCTTACAGCAATTAAAAATAGTTTTAAAGAAGATCATCTACAATTAGTTTTTTTTGAAGGTTCAATAATTCCTCAAGTTTCTTCGTATAATATTTTTTCAAATTCTGAAAAACAAACTTGGATCTATGATACTAAGAAAAAAACGTTTACATATAAATCATACTATCAAACTTCTAGACACCTACCTTATATCAGTATGTCAATACAACATAACATTTATACTGAAGATTTATCAGAATGGATTGAATCTGTAAGAGTAGTTTCCCCTGTAGAAATAGTCTTACCTGTCCATATTATTATTACATGTTGGGCATTTTCACAAGAAAAATCTCTTGACTACTCTCTTGATAATTATAAGATTCGTGTTATAACTGATGATGCGGATGAAATTGTTATGTAAAATGCCTAAACATCCTTATACAATCTAGGTAGAGCCCCGTGTGATGTCTATACAATTAACCGATTCCATTCCTACAGGGTCATGGTGCTTATACTACCATAATCCTGCAGATACACGGTGGACACCTGATTCTTATTATTTATTAGGAACTTGTAAAACATGGGGAGATGTCTTTGCGATTACAAATGAATTGCAAGATGTAAGCATTCAACAAGGAATGCTATTTTGGATGCGTGAAGGTGTTCCGCCTTTATATGAAAATCACGCAAATATTCGTGGGGGATGTTATAGCATTCGTGTAAGTCGTCCGAAAGCCGTTCACTACTTTTTACTTTATACGATTAGTTCTATGCTTGGTCGTGCCGTAAATGATTCTCAAAATATAATTCAAGGAGTAAGTATAAGTCCTAAACGTATTTATGATCCGAAAAATAATCAGAGTTTTAATGTTGTAAAGATTTGGAATAAGGATTGTACAAAGTATTCAAAACCTGATGAACTAGTTGTATTAGATAATATTCAACAAACTTCTGAAATTGTTTATACTCCACATATTCAAAAAAAGATTTGAAGTATATATTTAAATTTAAATTTTAATAAAATATATTTATGTAAAATATATTTTATTAGTAGATTATACGTTAAATAACTATTTATAATCCTAAGGGATTTAGATATTTTTGAACAGCATTTTTCTTTGTTTTTGCATTCAAATATTTTTGGGTTGCACTTTTATTATTTCTTGTATTCAAATATTTTTGGGTTGCACTTTTATTATTTCTTGTATTTAAATATTTTTGGGTTGCAGTTTTATTATTTTTTGGATACTGAATTACTCTATTTACTTCAAATCTTGCTGGTTTTTTGTAAATATATGGTAAGGGTGTAGCTAATGGTTTTTGTGGAGGAATTAATGGGTTTTTAGCAGGATATGCAGGAACGGCAGGAACGGCAGGATATGCAGGAACGGCAGGAACGGCAGGATATGCAGGAACAGCAGGATATGCAGGAACGGCAGGATATGCAGGAATGGCAGTCTTCACAACTGATGATTTTTCTACATCTGCTCCAAAAATCTTCATAATTGAATACATAACTTCATCAGATCCTTGAAAACAACTATCTACATTTACTAGAATTTCTTGATATTTACGTAAGGCTCTTTCTGCATTCGGACGACCAGAACTAAGTAAAATCATCATTTGAGATATTAGATTATAAAATGGAATACTAAATTCATCTGCTAGTTTTTTATGCCATGATTTAACATCTGATTCTGGTAGATCTTCAATATATGTTTCATTATTTTTAAATTTTATTGCAATTCTATTTTCATTATGACTATCTAATCGTGAATAATGACCTGTAAGTCTACTATATACCATAGAAAGAGCAAATCCAAGACCATATATATCTAATGATTCCATTGCTTGTTTTGTATTTCTAGTATAAAATTCATTATGTTGATTTACTATTCCAATAATATCATCTAGATTTGCAGGAATTCTCCATACATAGTTCCAGTATGTTTTTTGCGGATATAGATCATGATAGATTATACCACGACTATCATAAGGATATTTCTTATTACGACTAGAATACCAATTGATTAAATATTCACGTGTTAGTTTCATTCCTTTTGTATATTTTATAGAGTCAATAGGATAGTGAGGAGGATAGTTGCGAAATGTATGTTCTGATGTGCGATGTACAATATCACTTTGGTTATTTAATCTATTTGTATTCGGTACAGAAACACCAAAATCAATATAACGAATATTAAATGTTCCATCAGGATCTAGTTTTCCAACAATATTATCCGGTTTAATATCTGCATGAACAATGTTTCCTTTATGCAATACTACAAGACCTTTGAATAGGTTTTCTAAACCTCGAAAAAAGGCGGGATACTTATTTACAGGAACTTTCAAAGTCTCAAGATTTTGTCCACCCATTTCATAAAAGATTAAATAGGACTTATTACGTAGAGGAAACTTGCTACAAGATTCTTTTTTTCCAGAATTTGAATTTTTTACAGAACGATTAATATTTGTTTGATCATGTTCACATGTGCCAGTTGCAGTTAAGAAGTATTTTCTTTCGGGATCAATTCTAGCAATACGAGCAGATATTTCAAATTCTTCATCAACAGCGTGTTTATCAATCATCATTTTAGAAAGTCCATTACGACGAGTAGACTCCCCTTTACAACGCAGACTTGGTGTAAATCCGCATCCGTATACACCTTGTCCTATAAATTTTCCTGCACGTTGTTTTCTAGTGTGACGCACCATCCTAAATTAGTATCTTATTTTTTATAAAATAGGATACTAATACTATTTATTTATTTAGTTAGACTAACAAAGATTTCAAACAGGTATTTTACCACCATTTTTACTCTTCTAACATCGCTTTTGTTAAAGAGGATACTTTTACTTACGACTCATTTTAACTCTTTTACGATTATTACGAGTGTTATTAGAATTATTAGAATTATTATTACGATTATTACGAGTGATATTAGAATGACGACGTTTAGTGCCACTATTTTTGGTGCTATTTTTGGTGCTATTTTTATTGCTATTTTTATTGCTATTTTTATTGCTATTTTTATTGCTAATCTCTACAAAAAATGCTCCCTCTTCCTTTTTCCCATGCATATTAAAAAAATCCTGTAATGTCATATTCGCATCCATATCCTGTTTTTTAGCAATAACCTCATTCTCAGCAAGACCATAATAAAAGCCGATGATTTCGCCATACTCTAATTGTAGATCATTGTAAAAGGCTCCAATTGTTTGGTTAGGGTTTATATCAAACAACGCATCTCGGTATAGAATATCTAAGCCCTTCTCCACTTGAAGCGAAAAAAAAGGGGTACTATTATTCATTTCTAAAATGGTAATAGAAAAAAATTATTTACCGTATGTTATCTTGATTTCACATGATTTCACATGATTATCTGTTAGTAAAGCATACTTGACAGCAGATAATTTATAGTATTCGTGATGAAATATTAGTTAGTTTAAGTTATCTAGTTCTTGGACTTTATAGGAGCTAGTACAAGCTTGATTTCACCAAGATTTGCTACTGTATAACGAATGATGAGCGGATAGTCATTTTTTAGATAGATTTCAATCGCAGGGCAGAGATTCGTACACTTTGTAAAGAGTACCAAGTGTTTGAGTTGAAAGACTCCTTGTACAATCTCATTATTCTTGGCTGTACGTTGAACCTTCATAGACGTATTTTCACTAATGAGTGTTTCTTGTTCCGCAAAGTCACCTAGACACTTGAAGATTAGATCGCCATTACTAGAAGTTACTTCTACCTTTTCACCATCACCAAGGCCATTCATATCACGGCAAATCTTTTGAAAGTCTGTGGAAGGCATTTGAATAATACTGGTAAATGATAGTGAAGGAATTTGAATATCTTCTACATTCGTATCAAAAATTTTGAGAAAGTAGTTCGTTACTGTCGCCTTATCCGCATTTTCCATCTTGATTCCAAGCTTGTTCGGATTCTTGGCAGGTAGGTAGAGGGTGAGTGAATCATTATTACCCATAGTTTTGATGAGTTTGAATAGATAAATCATGTTAATTCCTAGAATAAACTTTTGAGGACAGTAGAATTCATTAAATCTGTCCGCATGAAGACGTAGGTGTACTAGTACAGTATGTGTTTCATCCATTGCCATTACTTTAATGCCTGTACTATCAAATTCTAAGTTTGCCTCTGTTAGAATTTCCTTAAGGGCTTCAATAAGTGTTCTAAAAGCCGCCGCTTGAATAGTCTTAATCTCAAATAGATTGCCATTGGCATTCGGAGAATTGGAAGACATACTAAATAGTCTTGTTTACTTTCTTTAGGCAAAAGTAGAATGGTTAGAAAAACGTGTTGATTCGGAGAATTAGGACTTTAAGAAGTATGTGCGTTATAAATTAATAATGGATTCTAACCTTCCAAAGCTCTGGTCTGATATATGCTCAACAAAGAGTGTAGTTATGGGTCTTAAACGTTATGCGTTTCGTCGTGAGTACACTGCTGCTAAGTTAGGTCAAATTGGATTTACAAATATTGATTGTGTAGATTCATTTGATGGATTTAATGATGATGTTGATTCTGCTCTAAACAAACTTGAAATTATTGTAAATCCTGGACTTGGAAAAGGACACAAGGGTTGTACATATAGCCACTTAGCTGCATGGAAACAGATGATTGATGATGGTGTAGAATATCGTGCGTTCTTTGAAGATGATGCAATTGGTCATACAGATTTAGCAAAAGGACTTGGTCAGAAATTCTGGGATGCTACACCCAAAGACTTTGATATCTTATACATGGGAAATATGATGAATCAAAATGATCCTATTTTAAATGATCCTTCAGTCCTTGTTGTAAAAATACCGTCTTATTGTTTACATGCATATATACTAACACGTAAAGGTGCTCTACGTCTCCTTGAACTTGCTAAGAAACTAAATACAGATGGATTTGCATTAAATATGTTGGATATACAATTATTTCTGTGGCAAGTTGAAGGAGTTATAAATTGGTATTGTTGGAATGGTACGTCCACTCAAAAATCCTATCCTACCTTTGATGCTGGTCTTCCTTGGCAAATCTTTCCTGAAGTCATCACTCCACAGAAAGATTCTGGAATCTTCTGGCAGAATATGCGTGTAGGAACAACTCTTGAACATCCTACACTACAAATCACCATGCCTCAATATAGTCGTTAGATAGTTTCTTTAAAAGATTCTAAAATATACTGAAAACAATCACCAATCTGTTTAGGAAGATGAGGTTGTTGTTGTGGGTCTATTCTATATAATAAGATAGATATTGCTAAAAATACAGCACGTTTTCTATATATTGATTCTTTTGAAGAATTCCATATTTCATATATAATTGATGATATAAACGGATATAGTTCTGGATTTAAATAATGTAGTTCAGGTAGGTCATTTTCTTCATCTATTGAATCATCACAAAAACATACAATAATCGTATATAATAGTCGTTTATCATCTGATATAAAACTATCATGCAATGTTAGCTTCGTATAATAAAATGTCGCTATAATTCTATATATAAACTTGTCAAGAAGAACGGTAGATGTTCTTTGCAAGTATTCACATTCAAATACTTTTTTAAATAATTCTTTTTCTTTGGGAGTTGTTTGAATAAAATAATCAAAAAGAGATTTTGATTTTGATTCTGGTTTTGATGTCAATAAATAAGGTCTACAAACAAGTTCCAAAGTTTCAACTGAAAAATCACTATATAATAATTTTAAATATTCATTTTGTTTTTCTATTGGTAGATTATCTACCATGTCATCAAGAATATAACCAAGTTTTGTAGCACCTTCCGTAGCTTGAGAAAATTTATGAACAATACCTCGTTCGTTAGTATCTGCAGAAGCTTTAGGAATAGTATGACCTTCTAAAACAAGTTGATTATATATTGGTTTCAGATCAATATAGTTTGTATGTTCAGAATATAGTTGTTTAATATATTCATATTGATATTCAATTAACATAGTTTCTTTATTTTCCTCTGTTTCTTCAGTCGGTAGTGTTCCAAATCTTCGTTTCCGTTTGGAGAAATTTCCAAGAGCTTGATGTAGTTCATTCACTGTAAAATCTGGCCAAAAGGTATTTGTAAAATAATATTCTGCATATGCTGATTGCCATAAAAGAAAGTTAGAAATTCTAAATTCACCAGATGTTCGTATAATTAAGTCTACATCAGGGACTCTGAATAATTCAGAAATATGGTTTGTAGTTATTTCTTTTAAATCTACCTTTACATTTCTAAATACTTCTAATATTTCCTCTCTGCCACCATACGATATACATACAGAAATAACAGTTCCCTTTGCTTCTTTAGTATCTTCTTCTAACTCATGAATTAATTTCTTAACATCTTCGGGTAAATACTGTATACTTCCTATACATTGAACCTTTGCGTTTTTTTCTAAAATCCATGACTTCATTTTATTAAATAATTCCTTAGCTAAATGAAAAATTTGTTCAATTTCATTTTTATCTCTTGACCAATTTTGTAATGAAAATGCATAAAATGTTGCATAATCAATATTTAAATTTACACATTCCATCATAATTTCATTAGCTACTTCAGCACCCTTTTTATGCCCTTCTATCCTTAACATATTTTTCTGAGTAGCCCAGCGGCCATTTCCATCCATAATAAATCCAAGATGCATTCTAGTGTGATTAAGATAATAACATTCAATTATTTTACCCACATGTAAAAAATTGACTTTGGGAAATGACCCCCTCCCTTATATAGAAAATGGCTGAAGTATATAAAAAGCATACTCACCGTGAGCATATTCTTGAAATCCCTGATACCTATATTGGTAGTGTAGAAACAGTAGATGAACCACGATGGGTCTATAATAGTGAGTCATCTAAGATTATTCATCGTGTTGTAAAGTTTAATCCTGGCCTTTACAAGACATTTGATGAGCTTGTTGTAAATGCACGTGATGCTCTTGTGCGTAGTCAAGAGGATGGTCGTACAAAGATTAAGCGGATTGATGTAAGTGCTTCTGTAGTAGACGGTGAGTTTACTATTATTGTCAAGAATGATGGTGATGGAATTCCTATTGAAAAGCATGAAACGGAAAAGTGCTATATTCCTGAACTTATCTTTGGCCACTTGCTGACCAGTAGTAACTATAACAAGGGTGAAGAGAAGATTGTAGGTGGTAAGAACGGGTATGGTGCAAAGCTCGCCAATATCTTCTCCAAGGAGTTCAAGGTCGGCATTCGTGATACAAAGAACAAGATTCGTTATGAGCAGACTTGGTCTTCGAATATGAGTGTGTGTGCAAAAGCTTCTATTAAGAAAGATTCTGCTTCAAAAGGATATGTAGAAATTACCTATATTCCTGATCTGAAACGCTTCCTGCATATTTCTAGTGCTGGTGGTGTAGACATTCATGATGATATGAAGGCAGTATTTCATACTCGTGTCATTGAACTAGCCGCACTTGTTGGAAAGGAAGTAACCGTAACGTGGAATGGCTCTGAAGTAAAGATGGATACCTTTGAAAAGTTTGTCAAGCTCTTCCTCAAAGCTGAATCTGAAAAGAGTTTTGCCTATGAACGCTGTGGACCACGTTGGGAAGTTGCAGTTGTACTCACTCGCAGTCTATTTAGTGATGATGCTGGAACCCCTGATGATCGTCATGTAAGCTTTGTGAACGGTATTAATACTCGCAAGGGTGGTAAGCATGTCGAGACTGTACAACGCCATGTACTTTCAGATATTTGTGAAGTTGGAAAGAAGAAGAAGATGGACTTGAAACCTGGACAACTCAAGGATACGATTACGCTCTTTGTAAATGCGACCATTGTAAATCCTTCCTTTGATAGTCAGACAAAGGAGACCCTAACTACTCCTGCTGCAAAGTTTGGCAGTAGTGTAAGTATTTCCCAGACTCTTATTGACAAGCTTGTAAAGCTCGGCATTCTTGAAGAAGCTCAAGCAATTCTAGATGCAAAGCTTACCAAGGATGCAAAGAAGACCGACGGTTCTAAGAAACGGACTATCTACGGTCTACCCAAACTTGAAGATGCCTTATGTGCTGGAACTGGAAAGAGTAGTGAGTGTACACTCATCCTAACTGAAGGAGATTCAGCTGCGACTTCTGCAATCGCTGGGCTGAAAGTAGTAGGTCGTGAAAAGTGGGGTGTATTTCCTCTCAAAGGTAAGATGCTAAACGTGAAAGATATTAGTCGTGAAAAGTTCAATACAAATGAAGAACTTACTGCAATCAAAAAGATCCTTGGCCTCGAACAAGGAAAGAAGTATGTAAATGTACAAAGTATGCGATATGGTCGTATTATGATTATGAGCGATCAAGATGTTGACGGTTTCCACATTCGTGGACTCTTGATGAACTTGTTTCACACTGAATGGCCTGAACTCATGAAACTTGGATTCCTATGCTGTCTAATGACTCCGCTTGTAAAAATGACACGTGGTTCTGAGACCCTGTGTTTCTATAATGATGCCGAACTAGAAGCTTGGAAGGAGTCTGTAGGTGAAGTTGTTGCTGGACGTTACAAGGGTAAGTATTACAAAGGTCTAGGTACTAGCACACCTGCAGAAGCTCGTGAGTGGTTTGAAAATCTATCCGATATTCAGTATAAGTGGGATACTAAGACCGATAGCAATATGAATCTAGCATTTAATAAGAAACTGGCAGATGATCGTAAGAAATGGCTATCCAGTTATAATCCAAAGAAGAATGTAGAACCAAAGACTGAAAATGGAAAACGATTTGTTGAGTATAGTTCATTTGTTAATGATGAACTTATTCACTTCAGTAATGCCGACAATGTACGTTCCCTACCTCATATTCTTGATGGACTCAAGCCTTCGCAACGCAAGATTCTCTTTGGTTGTTTCAAGCGTAACCTAAAACAAGAGATTCGTGTTGCTCAACTAGCTGGATATATTTCTGAACATGCGGCCTACCATCACGGTGAAGCTTCACTCAATCAGACCATTACAAATATGGCCCAAATCTTTGTTGGTGCAAATAACATTAATCTACTCTGCCCTGTTGGACAGTTCGGTTCACGACTCATGGGTGGTAAGGATTCTGCTTCTCCTCGTTACATTCATACATTTATGGAGCCGATTGTAGAAACTATCTTTCGCAAGGAAGATACTCCTATTCTAAACAATCTTGTAGATGATGGTGATATTGTTGAACCTGAGAGCTACTATCCTGTAGTTCCTCTACTTGCAATCAATGGATGTGTTGGTATTGGTACTGGATTTAGTACTGATATTCCTCCTCATAATCCCAAGGATGTTGTACGTCTAATCTTGGATCGTCTAGAAGGACGCAGTGCAAGTCTCAAAGGACAAGTACTAAATCCTTGGTGGATTGGATTTCGTGGTAAGGTTGAAAAGAAGGATGTCAAACAATGGTTGACGTATGGTGTCTACACTTGGCAGGATGCAACCAAGTCTGTACATGTAACGGAACTTCCTGTTGGTACGTGGACAAAGGATTATAAGGCATTTCTTGATGGAATGGTACAAGGACAAGGACAGGATTCACTAGATGAAGGAAAGCCAGTCCTACGTTCCTTTGAAGACTTGTATAATGACGTAGATGTGAACTTTACCCTATACTTGGAACCTTCCTATTACTCAATGGCCAAGAAAAATCCTGCTGAATTTGAAAAACGGTTTCATCTAACTACGAGTTGGAAGACTTCTAATATGTGCTGTTTCGATAGTAGGTTGAATATTGTAAAGTATGATACAATTGGAGATATTCTTGAAGAATTCTATATTGCACGTATTACTATTTATGAGAAGCGTCGTCAGCATCAGATTGCAACTCTGAAGGATCACTTGGAGGAACTTGATGCAAAGTATAAGTTTATCAAGTCAATTGTAGATGGAACGCTGAAGATTATGAACCAAGAAGATGATGTTGTACTAGATGGTCTACAAAAACTTCAACTACCTCCGCGTTCAGATAATGCTGCCCCCAATACGCTAGGTGCATATGAATACCTACTTCGTATGCGTGTAGATCGTATTAAGAAGAAGGCTGTTATTGAAGCTGAAGAAGAAGTTCTTGAATGCAAGAAGAAATTGGTTGAACTAGAGTCTACAACGGCCTATTCACTATGGAAACTTGACTTGGATAACTTTATCGGATCATGGGAAGGTACTGAGAAACACATGCTAGCAATTCTCAGTGCAACAAATTCTGTAGGTGATGCACCGAAAAAGAAAAAAATTGTGATTAAGAAGAAGTAGTTAGGATACATGAAAATACTACTTGTATGTATTATTATTATACTTACATGTTTACTTATATATAGTATCTATTATCAACCCAATATAATTTTTACTTGTACAACCTTTTTTGACTTTACTAAACAAGATCGTTGGATTACATTTTGTCAGGGAATCGATAGTATACTTCAATATCACTCACCCGAAACTCTTTCAAGAATTGTAAGATGGGTAGTTGTTAATGAATATTCACCAAATTCAAATATGGATTGGGTTACTATATGTCAACAAAAATATCCTTTTATAGAAGTTATTCAGAAAACTTATAATCAAAAAGGTCAAGCAGCTTCTATGAATATAATTCTTGATACTATACGTCCTTATAGTTATTGGATTCATTGGGAAGAAACATGGTATATTGAAAAACCATGTTTTAACAAAATGATGAGAATTATGGATACTACAGATATAACACAATTACAAATTACAAAACTTAATAATACTGTCAATTGGTTAGATGGACCACATCATTGTTTGAAAGATTATTGTATAATTTTACCAACTAAAGATACACATAAGTATCTAGATGAATGTCCTTATACTATGAAACCTGAATTTTGGTCAAATTGGCCTCATTACTCATTACTACCTTCTATAAATCGTGTATCTGATTATAAATATCTAGGATATTTCTCAACAGATCCTGCCTTATGGCCAATTAAGTTTGAATGGGATTTTGCAAGAAGATGGTATAAAGCTGGATGTACAAAGGCAGTACTTCCTGATGGACCAGCAGTACGTGATTTTAAAAATCATAAGAGTACCTATACAAAAGATTAGATAGATATTATTATTATATAAATAATTACATAAACTTTCTAAAAGGAAGACTTTTTGTTCCTGCTGAAGACTGTGATACAGGGTGAGAAATAGGTATAGGAAGCTTACTTATATCATTTAAGTAATATTGATACATTCCGATTTCACTTAGAATGCGAGGGACACACCATTCAATAACAAGATCATTTAAGTCACTTACTTGTCCGGGTATATTATAGTCTAAGTTTTTTGCATTTTGTAAAAATATACTTCTCATAACAATTTGTAGTTCATCAGCACTTTGATCGTCTATTACCCATTTTTTATCACCACTGCGTTCATAGACTTCTCTCCGTACATTGTTTTGAATTACTCTAGTATTTTCCGGACCAAAGAATGTTTGACTCAAAATATTTTCACCCCAATTACCTCTCATTAAATCCTGGGCTGGATTACTATCAACCTTCGTTCTATGCGAGAATCCACTTTTAGAAGGATTTTCCAAAAAACCACCAGCTGATCTACGTTCAGATAAATTTACCCGACCATTTTGTCCAGCTACAAATGTACCAGTTGTTGTAGGAAATACAAAGTCAGGACGTTTATCCATCCAGTCTCTCTGATTAACATTATAATCTTTTTATATTTTCTATGACTAGAGTATAGAAGAATGTCATCACTACTTAAGTATACAAAGCAAATACCGTTAAACGGTGGTTACTATGTAGCACTTGCTCCTCTCACTAGTTCCTATACTCTAACCGGCACTGAAGTAGCTCCTGCATTTTCCACTTTAACTAGCTCAATTATGGGTCTTGCTACATCTCCTCCTAGTGGTTCGATTCTTCGTGATGAAGGAAAGACTCTTCGTTCTGCTAACCGTGTTTTCCGTAAAGTACAACTTTTACTATCTACCGGCTCTGTAGTAACTGGTGGAACAGATGGTGTTGTTGGTCTATCTACTGGAACATCTCCTTGGGCGACATTTTATGTAGAACTACCGGGTCCTGGTACACTAGCTACATCTGCAATTGCGCGTTTAGGATAATTTATTACCGGCATAGTATGAATAAAAAATATAGGTTTAGTTTTATAAAAAAATCTAAACCTATAGTATAGAAGAATGTCATCACTACTTAAGTATACAAAGCAAACTCCGATGAACGGTGGTTACTATGTAGCACTTGCTCCTCTCACTAGTTCCTATACTCTAACCGGCACTGAAGTAGCTCCTGCATTTTCCACTTTAACTAGCTCAATTATGGGTCTTGCTACATCTCCTCCTAGTGGTTCGATTCTTCGTGATGAAGGAAAGACTCTTCGTTCTGCTAACCGTGTTTTCCGTAAAGTACAACTTTTACTATCTACCGGCTCTGTAGTAACTGGTGGAACAGATGGTGTTGTTGGTCTATCTACTGGAACGTCTCCTTGGGCGACATTTTATGTAGAATTACCCGGTCCTGGTACACTAGCTACATCTGCAATTGCGCGTTTAGGATAATTAGTTAATTATATATAACACATTCTTTTAATTTTTATTAAAAGAATGTTTATTAAATACCTACATATATCTATTTTGATTGTTCATTTATCTAAAACTAGATTCTTATCACCCTAAATAGAAGGCTCCCGATGAACTATTATTTTATAGCTTATATATTTCTTTGCATTGTAATCGGACTCACAGTAGCTATGAAACTCTTTCAATCAAGCCGCTCTATTGCAGGAATAATATCACTTATCTTATTTATTTTTATATTTGTATTTTACGGTAGAAGATGGTTTAAAAATAATACAGTAATTGGACAATATACTGGTACTTGGCCACCTATTATAAATACATGTCCCGATTATTTAGTATATTTTAAACGAAATGGTAAAGATACATGTGTTGACTTACTGGGCGTAAATCGTAGTGGAGGCTTACTACGTCCTTGGGCTAGAGATGATAATCCTGAAAATCCTCCTGCAGATGATGCCAAATATTTTCGTTATATATTTAGACCTAAAATGCATCCTAAGGATATGCGAATACTATGTAATGCTGCTATGCAATCTGGTTTAACATGGGAAGGTATTACAAATGGCGAACATTGTACGTATATTCCTCCTCCAGTAGTGTTAGGTCCTAATGCTAATGTATCATCATCTTCTTCTTGTCCTACACCCGAACCCATTTATAAGTAGAATATATTGCGGGTCTAAACTAGCCTATGTAAATGGTATTAGATGACGGAACATGAATATTGCTTTCAACCAGATGCTGAAGAACAACTGTATCAATGGATGTTTCATCGTACAACACCTGCATTTTTACTTGTAGGACCTCCTGGAATCGGTAAGACAACCCTTGTACATCGTATTATGAAAAAAATACAACATACCTTATGCGAATTCAATGCAAGTCACACTCGTTCAGGAATAGCATTTCGTAAGACAATTCTACCTTTGTTAAAACATGGTGGTGTAAAAGAATGGATTCGTGATGGAAGTTCTGAACGTATGACAGTCTTACTTGATGAAATGGATGGACTCAGTGTTGGTGAAAATGGTGGTCTCAAAGAACTACTAGGTTATCTTCGTGAATGGAAATCTGGAGATAATAGTCATGCTCTTATTTTAATTTGTAATAACTTACATGGACGACCTATGGAGCAAATTCGTCGTATTTGTAAAACAATTATATTAGATCCACCGAAACCCAGTGTAATTCTTGATACACTAAAATCAAGTCTTCCTGATGAAGTTGCAGGATGTGGTGACCTACGAGTAATTTTCCGTCACTTACAAGGATTTCCTATGCTTGACCAAAAAGTTCATATTGAAGATAGTAATTGTACAAGTGCAAGTTTAGAATGGGCATGGCATTGTTTATTCAATGAATATGATCCATATATGACAATTGCTCTTGAAAATAATGAAGCTAATTTAGCAGGACTTGTCATTCATGAAAATTCTCCAAAACGTCTAGAAGGATATGAAGATGCTATGAAAGAATATATGCGAATATTTGATATTATCTACATTAGTGATTGGGCTGATTTTTGGGCATTTTTTTATCAATGTTGGCAGATTCTACCATTAACACAACAATTAAAATTAAAAGTAACTAATCAAATCTTCTTTGATCATGGACCTCCTAAAAAAGAACCATGTGAGGCAAAGGATTTAGTATTTACACGTGTACTCAGTCGTCAAAGTGCCTTATTCAATGCATGGAAAGAAATGTGTCGCATTCATGATATATATGATGTACCAATTCGTTGTGTAGCCATGGTTGCTGGTCAGTTTTCTGAAGCAAAGACGAAAAAGCTGTCATTGACGGAATAATTTTTTGTGTCTATAATTTCTAATTCTTGATGTATTAGAAATTATAAAGAGTTTGATTTTTATTGAATGATTAATTGATAATTGTTTCGCCTTCATGAAGTAGTCGTAGTACTGTAAGAGGTTGAGTACGGCCAAGACGATAGGCACGACCTATAACCTGCTTTTCTTCCTCAGGAGTCATAGCATGTAATAAAACAACATGGGTAGCACTTACCAAGTTTAGTCCAGCACCAGTACTCTGAGTAGGTAGAAATAATACACGTTTTTCACCTGCTTCAAAAGACTTTATAGTATTGGCAATTACATCCTTATTACCACGTAGGGTATGATAGGTAATTCCTGCACTATCACAGTCCTTTTCAAGATTATTAAACGGATTTTCATAACGACTAAAGACAAGAACACGTGCATTCGGATTTTCTTTTAAAATTTTTAGTAGTTGTTTCTGTTTTGATAAGAGTTTATTTTTTTCTTTTTCATTTTTCTTCTTAATAACTTTATTTTCATCAACAAGTTGTACAAGCTGGTTTGTTTGAATTCCAGCACGACACATAGGACATTCTAGACGACGAGTTAAACTATTTAATATACAACCACCACAGAAAATACGATGGCAACAAGGAGTTAGTGTTGCTGAACCTTGCTTAGGATCTTCATAACATATAGGACATTCTTCAGATGTTGTATTACCTAGACGTTCACGAAATACCTTTAGTTGTTCTTCAACTGATTGAATACGAGTGCGTAGTGACGCTAGTGCACCTTCTTTTGCAGCAGGAGTTGCATAGTCTACTGATTCTTTAAAAGCCAAAGTCTTTTTTAGACGGTCAAGTTCCTTTTCACGTTCACGTGTTACAGCTTGTACTAAGTTCATAGGTGTGTCAGCTGGTACACCGAGTTCAATAAGAGCACCTTCAATATTTCCAGCATGAATCATTCCTTGAATATTTTGATTCACTAGTCCTAAGATTGCACGATGACTTGCAGGTTGTTCACATAGTATAGTTTGTTCAATTTGTCCTGGCATACTTTGACTTTCTTTTAAGAATTGTTTGGAATTAAATAAAAGACATATACCACGAAAAATATGGTCAGAAAAATAATCACGTAGCCAATTTGTACTACGTGAATGAAGAAGGGTAATTCGTCCATGATTTAATCCAACATAGTTTGAAATACCTAGTTCTGATTTCAACCACTCACCTAGTTCAGGTGAATACTTATTTTGATTTGCAATATAATATTCTAGTAATAGGGGACGAATATAACGACCATGTAAGAGGAAATTTGACCATGTTGCAGTAATAAACCATGTAAATGGTGTTTCAGGTTGAGGATTTCCACTTGTAAGGTAGATAGAGTCTACTTCATCTACAAAAACGCGATTCCATACTAGATTATAGTTTCTAGCAATTTCTTGAACTTCTGAATATAGTGTATTACTTACCAAGACAATATCACTTGATAAAAACTTCTTTTTAAATTCAACAACACTTCCTGAAATATCATTATGGGGTATATAATTCTTATTTCCAAGAATAATTTCTTTTGAAGATTTTGCATAAAATACATTAAGTGTTGTTTGTTTTTTACAATAGTCTTGCCACTGTCTATATATAGTATGAGGAACAATGATTAAAGAAGGTGTTGATGTTTGATCTGAATTATTATATTCCTTTGTACATATAGTAAAAATATTACTCTTACTATAGGGATATAGAGTGTTTCGATTTGTTGCAATATGTATATGTTTTCTATGAGCTAGATATCCTAGTATAACTAAACTCTTTCCTGAACCCACATCATCACCAAGAATTCCATAGTTTGTAAACGTCTTTGTACTATTATATTCAATTCCTGACATACTTGCTCGTTCATGCTCCACCATTGCATGAATCATTGCACGTTGATGCGGTTTTAAAGAAACTAATATTTCCTTAGGTTGTTGGATTTGTGGAGAGTTTGCAGTTAAAGCTTGTCGAAATCCTGTATCTAGTGTTTTTAATAAAACATCTGTACTCCATGTATTTAGTGTATCTGATGAAAATATATCATTTGTTGACATACTATATACAATATAGTATATAATAGTAGTATTTCTTTACACCATATTATTTACAGCACTTCAAAGTGACTACGTAAAGTACTATCTTTAATAAAATCGCGCAATGTTAATGATGTTTTCTTAATAAACTGACTTTCTCTTTTACGCAGACTATCCTTGTCAAATGTATTATCTGAATGACTCATGACTAACATGACTTTTTTTGGTTCTAGTTGAATCATTGGATGTTTATATTCTTCTAAAAAACTTTTTTCCTCTGCAAATGTAACCATTTCATCATAAGTATGTGTCTTTGTATATTCTTTTCTATAGGCCATTGTTCCATTTGTTGCATGTTGTTTATTATAAGGGCCTAGTTTATAAATTTCTCGAGTATCTGTATAATATATAAATAACTCTGTAGAACCTGCTAATTGAATAGAAGGAAATCTTAGAAACTGATTGACAGCATAGTCTACACGTTCAGGAGGATAGTAGTCATCATCATCCATACACACAATAATTTCGCCTTTTGCTTCTCGATTTAACATGTTACGTTTTTCTCCAATATTTAGTTTATAATCAAGTTGTATATAACGTATATTAGGAAGCCCATGTGTATACTCTTCTAGAACTTCCTTACATAGTTCTTGCCCATCATCTAAGATAATCCATTCCATAGATTCTTTGGGATAGCTTTGAGACTTATAACATGCTACAAGTCGTGGAATAAACTGTACACGATTATAAGTAGGTGTGATTACTGAAACAAATGGGGTTTTTCTTGATGATATCATTCTATTCTAATACTATATAACTAAAATTCCTTATACTACTTGTAAAGATAGTAAGTCTTGAAACTTCTTAAAAGAATCAATCGCATGTTGGTCAGGAATCCAATAAAACGGTTTCCATAAAAATCTTCCAAGTCGCGTAGTAGCAGGTTCTATACTTAGAGGTAGTATTGTGTAAGATGGTATACGTCCATCACGAATTCGTGTATATATAGCATAGACTAGTATAAAAGGAACAAATAGTGGAATACAACCATATATAAAATATAAGATACGATAGGCTGGAACACGACCTATTGCTAAATTTGCTGCATAACTACCACTTAACATACATAAAACTATTATTACAAGAGTAAAAAATATTTTTATAGCTGTTGAAAACATATTATTTATATTCGATTGTAGACTTATAGTTTGATCTATGAGTTTTTGATTTTTTTTATCTTTTTTATTTAAATTTGATTCAAGAGCACTATTAGAAAGCTGTTGTGCAAATTCTAATTGTGATTGAATATAGGAAACTATTTTTGCATCTTTAAAATGTTTTGAAATATTAGTTTTCAACTTTAACATTTCTTGATCAAAGTCGATTTGTGTTGCAGTTTTTTTGTGTTTTTCATACCATTTTGTATTTGAATGAATAATATTTTCAAAATCAAGTATTTGTTTTTTATCAATTTGTTTCTTAGCTTCTAAATCATTTAGTATAGTTGGTAGAGCAATAATAGAATTGTAAAATTTACGTTTTGGTAGATCTGTTGTTAATAATCTTTGTATTTCAGTTGTTGTAGAGTCTTTATTTGAGAGTACTTCATTAATTGTGGCATTAGGATTCTTTTTTAACCAATCATAAGCAGATTGTATTTGATTATTTATAGATATACCAGTTTCGGGAGTTATAACATTGTTTTTAACATCTGAATTAGAATTTGTTTGTATAGAAACTAGATAATCTTGGTACTCTGTACGAGCCTTACGAACAGCATTTAATTCATCAGGTGTTAGTTGTTTTGATTGTAGTAAACCAAGACCTAGCATGGTTCTCTCTATTTGTATTTAGTAAGATTGCTTAGTGTATAGGATACGCTTTTGTAGTAGAGGGTCTAATGTTTTTTGTAGATATAGTGTAGATAATGGGTAAGACACGTCATCAAACAAGAAAAAGAATATATTTTCCGTATGAAGTAGCGATTCCATCCTATAAACGTCCTGAAACACTCCGTGATAAAACTCTGACTATTCTAAAAGCCTATCGTATTCCCTCAGATAAAATAACTGTCTTCGTTGCCAATAAAGAACAGGAGGAAGTATATAGTAATACACTCATTCCTGGAACGTATGGCAAAATTGTTGTAGGTATACAAGGTATGGGTGCTATACGTAACTTTATTTCTGAGTACTATCCCGTCGGTACACCGATAGTAAATATTGACGATGATATTAAAGGATTTTTAGAATATGATGAAACAAAGCCACGAAAGGAGAAGCCATTACGTAGTCTTATTGGTGTTATAAAACAAGGATTTCACGAGTGTGAAAAAGCAAAGGCACGGCTTTGGGGTGTATATCCAGTTGCAAATGGATTTTTCATGAAACCTAAGATAAGTACTAACTTACGATATATTATTGGAAGTTTTTGGGGATCTATCAATGCTGGAAAACAAGTCAAGATTACCCTTGATGATAAAGAAGACTATCAGCGTAGTATTTTATATTACAAGGCTGATGGTGCTGTAGTTCGAATGAACATGGTTGCACCCATTAGTTCATATTACAAAGAACCTGGTGGTATGCAAGAAGAACGAACTAAACAACGTGTTGAAGAATCAGCACGATGGTTAGTAAAAACATATCCAGAATTTGCTGTGTTAAACCCGAGCAAGAAAAGTGGATACATGGAAGTGAAGTTAAAAGATAAGCGTGAAAATACTTAAACTACTTAAACTTATATAAATAATAACTATATATACATAAATGACTACAAAAATTTTAGATATTCTATTATCGGATAGTTCAATAAATGCTATACATAAGTGGAATAATTATTTCGATATATATGATGAAGTATTTGCTCCGATTCGTGAATCTACAAAAACGATCCTAGAAATTGGGTGTGCTGGTGGAGGAAGTGCACAACTACTAAAGAAATATTTTCAGAATGCTACTATATATACAATTGATATACGTCATCTAGCAAAAAACTTAGGAGAGGGTATACATCAAATTACTGGTAATGCTACTGATATAAATCTACTACAAATCCTTCCTGAATTTGATTTAATTATTGATGATGGCTCACACAATCCATATGAACAAATACAATCATTTGAATACTTATTTAAAAATAAACTGAGAAATGGTGGAGTATATTTAGTAGAGGATTTAGAACATTCTTTTTATAATTGGTGGAAAAAAATGGATAATGATAAAAACTTTTTTGACTATACTCATCAAAGAGTCTTGGACATGCAAGGTTTTATTACAAATACTGTAAATTATTATACAGAAAATCTATATAAAGTTATTAATTATCAACAAATTTCCGTTTTTTACAAAAAAACACAAGTACTAAATTATACTTCTTTATATAAAAAAGAATAAATATGCATTCTATTATAATGCATACTTTACACCACCATAACCTGATTCTACAATAAAGAAATTTATATTTTCAACAAACATTGTTATATCATATACATAGGTTGGATTTGTAGGTAGTGCCCAAGGATTTAGGTCAATTTGGAATAGTCGTATACGACTAGCATTTACACTTCCACTTGGTTGTTCATTAGGACTTGATAAACTAAAATTCAGTATTGGTAGATACCGAGATTCTAGTGAATTTGCTCCAATAATTGTACGAAATGGTTGAACTCTTATATAAAAATCAATCGGTTTTTCTTCTTGATATTCATTTCCATCTAAGAGAATTCGTAGAGAATTAATAATTTGTGGTTGGGAATTTGGTATTAGTAAACCACTACTAAATAAGGCGTTTTGTAGAATTGTTGCATTTGGAGTTACTGACCAAGGTGCCTTTGTGTTTACTACCCAGTTTGTATAATTTGCTACTTGATTTCTATAGTTATATGAATCTGATCGTCTTGGAAGAATTAAGATGCGTGTAATTGGATTACTTAGTTCCAAGTCAATTGTAGTTCGTGTATATATATTAGGATTATTAATTGTGGTAACTTGGTTGATCAAGTATGTAAGCGGAGTACTTGCAAATATTTTTCGTTCTGCATCAGTTAAATAAATATAAGATGCTTGTAAGCGTGGATTTAAAAACCATGTATTGTTTAAAGGTGCAGTAAAACCAAAGTCAGTTAAGAAAGAACTAATTGTACCACTCGCATCATATACACTTGAATAGGTAGGCAGACCATTTTGTGTAAGATTAGGAGGACTTGTAACATGATATCCTGGACGAACACGATTACCAGCTGGATCTAAGATACTATATAATTCTTGTATAGGGCGTAGTGTAATTTGAATCTCACATTCATGGTACTGGAGACCAACAAGAGGAAGTGCTTTTGAAAATGATTCTGAAAACCATAAAGGAAGTGGTACATATATTGTTTGTCTTGGAATACTTGGTCGATTAGTTTGTTGTGCTGAACCTTGTTGAGGAACTACTGTAGGATATACCGAATTAACCTGACCACCTGAGTAGATTCCATTAGCAGGATCATGTAATTCATTTGTATCACCAATCATATATCTCCATTTTTGAATTGTATCAGAATTATAGTCTGCATGAGCTTTAGTAATCATATAATCGCTATCAAATTCTTGAACCTTTGTACCACCTACATAAAATCCGATATTACTAATAATATGTGCACCTAGATAACGATTCCATTGAAATTCATACTGTGATGTTCGTTGAGAACTAGGAGTTACAAACTTACTATAAATATCTGGAATATCGAATACAAATACCATATCAGTAACTAGGTCTGCAATACGTGGTATCTTTGCCCGTACCTTAATAGACTGATCATAAAATAACTCATTCGGTCCATCAAGAGGAATAGTAGCACTTTCAACAGCAAAATGTGAATGACGTTTAAATACCTTATAAAAATAAGTAAAATCAGGATTTCCATTTAAAATAACATTTTGAGTTCCATAACTAACAAGTGCTAATAATCCTCCACCGGGCATATCTCCTGTTTAGCACTTGATAGTTAGATTTTATGTTTTAACGCCTATTTGCTTAGCGACTATAATCAGATACCCACCAAGTATCTTCTAAGTAAGGAGGACTTTCTTCTGAATTTTTGACAGTTCTAGAACTAGGACCTTCAGAAATAAGAGATTGAATTTCTGTGTAAGATAGTGCGTATGTGAAATAAATAACACTACTTAGTTTTCCAGTATAGGAGCCAAATATTTGAAGACTTTCTCCTTTTAAAGAAGGTATTAAATTCGCATTTAATACCATAGAACGTTGGCTAAATAAATATAAATTACCAAAATTTTGGTATAGAGTTGCATTATCTATTTTCAATTTCTTAATAATATTTCCATTAATATATACTTCTACACCATTATCTCTAGCCATAATAATTACATGAACCCACTTCTTCATAGGAATATTTTCAACATCTACATAGTTATTCCAAGTCTTGGATGAGTTCATATAAACACGAAGTGTATTTGTATTAGAATGTAAAAATACACCAGGACCAAGTAAGGGATAGTATACAGCATTACCCTTATGCATGATATGTAGTAGACCATTTTCTTGTTTGAAAGTAGAAGGATCTACCCATAAGAAAAATGCATAAGTAAATTCAGCACCAGTGTGTTCGTTATCAGATAGTGGTAATAGCGTAGCATTATTTGCCTGAGGATTTTGTTCAAATTCATAAGGTTTATCTTGAGAACTTACTGTAAGAGGTAGTATATCTACACGTGTACTTGATACATTACGAACACTTTTATATAATAGCTCTACTGTTAAAAATACAATATAAAGTACTATAGAAAGTACAAGTGCTAGTAGAATTTGTGCAATTTTACCTGTACCAGTAATATAGGAAATGGGTCCGAGTTGATTCATAGAATTGTTCATTGCTCCTATCTCTATAAATGTATTAGATTCTCGGGAATAGTAAAAGTAAACCGGAAACAATAATAATAAAATTGGATAAATAATTCATTATTAATATATAGTATGAATATTACATATCCTGAAGAAATCGAGTATAAAAAAAGGAAAATTCCAAAATGTTTACGTGAAGCTCTTTGGATATATCATAATCCATCTTTATTTACTAGTAAGTGTAAGACAACATGGTGTCCAAATAAGATTAATGCGTTTAATTTTCAAGCTGGGCACAATGTTCCTGAATCAAAGGGAGGAATCACATCCTTAGAGAATTTGGTTCCTATATGTGCTCGTTGTAACTTATCTATGGGAAATCGTTATACTTTTATAGAATGGTGTAAATTTACAAATAAAGAACAAATACTAGAAAAAAAATCTTGGTTTTCGTGTATATTTAGTAAACAGAGTGTAACTCTACCTTCACAGAAAGAACCTAACCAATAATATTCTGTTTAGGATAGTCAAATGTCATGGCTTGTTTAGGATCGAATAAAGAAGTTATATACTGCCATAGTGAGTACTGAGGTCCAGGTCCAGTCATATAGAGTCTCCACACTTGTTCGGGATTTAGAGAATAGTTATAAGCACTTGTGCTACTTATAAATCCACCAAATCCTTTGTAGCCACACATGCTTAGTTTCATATTATTTTTGTCAACACGGAAGAAAGAAGATAAAATACAACTTCTAGCTAGTTTTCCATCAAGATAGACATCACAAGTTTTGTTATTTAGTACAATTGTTACTTGTACCCACTTCTGAAGTTCAATATTTTGTATGTCACAGGGTTTACTTGAATTTAATAAGCTTGATTCAGTTTCTAAAGTTGTAAACATTCTTTGTACAGTACTGAAAGTTAGATTATCTTGATTGGTAGAATCAATACTACCATTTGAATTTGCTACACTTCTTGTTTGTACACGTACACCTAATGAATTCTTATAAGCTCCTAAGAAAAGTACAAGTGTTGCAAATGTATTTCCTCCAAGAGTTAATATGTGTTTATTTTGTCCACGATTTATAGAATAATCATTTATATATATCCAAGTATTTATACTGTATTCACCACCTTCATAAATTTCTGGAATAGGATTTTTATTGCTGTCGGAAGATTTAGTTGTTACATCAATTGAAGTATCTCTATATGCCGGAATGATTTGCGGTACTACAATAGAACCAACTAGATCAGCGGGATCATAAAGAAAGCGATATACATAGTATAAAACTACAAGAATAACAATGACAAAAATTATCATTGATAATGAGCTTCTCGATTTTGAAGCGTCCATACCTCTCTGTTAAGCATATGGAGATTTCCATAATTTTAAAGGATTCATGTTTGGTTGTGATTTTGTACTAAAACAGAAAATACCTTTGGGGCATGTAAAACTAAAACTTTCAAATATATTCATGCTTGATTCTAAGTAGTAGGGTTTGTGACGAGTATCGGATGATGATTGTAAATCATTTTTAATATCATTTAAATTATAAGGTATTGGAGCAAGTTTAGGAAAGGCAAAGGTACCTTGTAGACGTTGATCACCAACAATAAATGGTGATGAATTAATTGTCGGAAAGTATTTTGTGCGACTACTTCCTGCCACTCGTCCATTGTAGAAAATAGTATATCGTCTACCCTCTCTTACAATACATAAATGTACCCATTGTTGTTGAGGAAAGTCCATAATAGGAATATATTCATTATCAGATGTAGGTCCTTGAGTCTTTACAACAAGGTTTGTTGAAGAAGGAATCTTTTTATTTGCTGGATTTAATTGTAATTGTAGAGAATTTCCTAGTTGTAAAATTCGTATAGGTTCACTATCTTGTCCTAGTGTTTTTGTTTTTACATATGAATTACAATAAATATAAATAGATAATGTAGAACCTGATGGTGCTAAAAATAGATCACGTACTTGTCCTGGAGTTCCAATCTTTGTTATTGATTCCAACCTACCTGATTTCGGGGTTAAAGATTGTATGTAAGAAGGGCGAAGATATTTAAGTATAATAGAACTAATAAAAGTTATAATTCCTATAATTATTAAAAGAATCACCAAACTAGAAGATAGATTCATACTCTAGTTTGTATAGATAGATTGTATTAGGCAACACATGAATCTTGAATAGGTTTTATATCAAAATTTACAGCAGATCCGTATGAACGAAATTCTGCTGGACTTATAGGTCTATTCCATACACGTAAGTTTGCTACACGTGCGGTTGAATTCATAATTATATCAGGAGCCGGTTGTAAGGGTCCTGTTATTTTTATTAAAGAATTTGGAAACGCCTTACTACTTAGTAGTTTTCCATTTATATATACTTCTAATACTCTTGAACCAATAAATACACCAAGTCGAATTGCACTTCCAACAGGTATATTCGGAACACTAATTATTTCTATACTAGGTGTATTAGTTTTAGAAGATTTTGTCTGTACAGCAACATATAAATCATTTGTAATTCTATCCAAGAATACACATACATTAAAAGAAGGATTAATTGTAAGAATTGTATCAGATTTATCAAATGGTTTTGTTGTATGAGATAATGTTTCTCCTCTTGAAAACAGTATACGAGGAGCATTTGTATTAGCTGTAGGATTATCGAGTTGAATATCTAGAATAAAACTCCAATTCTCTACTAAAGAAGCAAGAGGTGTATCTAGTTCTCTTAATGGTACAACAGTATCAGGTGTTTTCCAAAAGAGTGTTGAATCATTTGAACCGGGAAGAGGAATTATACCCTTATCACCTGGATTTATACGAAAAATAGGTTTTATCGTGAAATGTACTAGTACTAGAATAAATATAATCACGATAAGTACTATAATAAAATAAAATACATACTGAAGAACACCTGAATTCATACCATTTTCCATAGTATAGCTTGTATAAATATGATCAGAAGAATATGGATTAAAACTATCTTTCTGAGAAAACCAAAGTCCACCTTTTTGCATCATTGTTGTTGATACCTGTGACATTTCCTATTTGAGACTTGTCTTGTTTTTTCTTGTCATCTTAAAACCTTTGGATGGAGAAAACTTGATTCGTTTATAGTATTCTTGTGTAGGACCAAATTTACAATCTGCAATTTTCTCACGAAGATAGCACACAAAACTAATTCGTGTAAAGAGTTTTTCAGAACCTAACGTTCCAGTTGAAGAACTATTGGAATAAATAACAGGGAGTTTTTTATTATATTCTTTTTGTATTTGAGACTCAGTTAATTCAGTATTACAATGCCATTCATGAACATCCATAGCAAGAAAGTCACCTGTTCGTACATTGAAGCCAATATTATATCTGGGAAAACAAGTATATCCTCCTGAGTACTGACCATATTCTAAGACAGTAAGATTTCCAAATCCTTGTTTAAAATCTCCATCATCCTTGTGTAAGGCTGTACGAAAGTTGCGATTTAAGGTGACACTACTAAAAGCCGTATCATCAATTTGAAACTTGGGTTGAGACTTTGCACGATCATATTGTTTTTTATATTCTTCGGGTAAGAGTACTTTGAAACAATTATTGACTTGTTGTAAAAAAGGAATGCCTTGACGAAATTGTTCAAAATACTTTTGTGTATAGGAAGTTAAACGGCAAGGAAGACCCATAAATGGAGTTTGTTCAAAGTATCCAAGAACACTGCTAAATACATTATTATTGACACGCATATGACTTACTTTTCCATCTTGAACATACTTGGCACTCCATTTTGTTACTTCTGTAGGCTTACGTTTTTTCCAGTATTCACTCTTGAGTTGAATGGGTCCAGCAGCAGCTCCACGATTTCTTGAAGGGGCTGCAGTCTTATAAAATGCTTTCCAACCAAGTTCAAGCAAGTCTTTTGAGATGACATTTTTACGAAAACGTGCTAGTAATTTCTTAGAGCCTTGTTGTCTTGATGTACTAGGGTCATCCTCCTCACCGTAAATATCAATATCTTCATCATAGATTTTCATATCTGTATCATCAAAGTAGGTTCCTTCACGGTCTTTTATTTCATCATTTGTACGTACAGGTTTTACTGTGATTTCCTTGACCTTATTTTTAATAGATTGAGTAGTTTCTTTAGGAACTTGCAAGTATGGAAGCATATCTTGCACATTTCTTGTATAATTATGTTTTCGTGTTTTGGATGGTAGATGTACCATCATTCCTACTTGTTACTGGGTTTAAAATACATTGAGAATCCAAAGTATAGTCCACCTAAGATAGCTCCACCACTGACTATAATTCCAATAATTTTAAGAGCTTCTCTGAACTGAATAGCTTGTAGGTCATCAGGGGTCCAAATTGGACTGCGATTAAGTTCACCAAGAGTATGGTAAAAGTTGATAGATTCCATCTCAGTAAATTCAGGTTTTCCCAGCTGTTTATTTACAGTATTGTGTAGATTGATGGTCCATGTAAATAAATCCTTGCGAGTATCAAGACTTGGTGTTAAAGGGTTTTCTTTTAAATAATCTGTATAATGATGACGACATACGGGGCAAGGAATTAAATGTTGTAGACTCTCGAAAAATTCTTTTGCAGCACGTTTTTCGGCATAGGTTGGGGTATTAGGATATCCAAGAGCTAGGATATGCATTGTATGCCAAAAAAAAGGTCCCCACGTAGATGGTGGAATACGACCGGGCATCCTAATTTATAATAGATTGTTAGTTATAATTATATATACGCTCACAGAACTTTGATGTAAAGGAATAGAACTATATACTTTAAGATGAAGAATTCAACATATCGAAGTCAGAAACAAACAATATGTACAAATTGTGGAAAGCCCAATCATCACTTTCGTAATTGTACAGAACCAATTTATAGTTATGGAATTATTGCATTTCGTAATAAAAATCCTTCTTGGAATCAAGTAACTAGATTACTACAAGATGATACTAGTATACATGGATTTGACCCAGATGATATTGAAATACTAATGATACAACGTCGTGATAGTATTGGTTTTATTGAATTACTACGTGGAAAGTATAAGTTAACAGATATTAATTATATAAAAGAACAGATTTCTGGAACAACCCAGAAAGAACGAAATGAATTAGAGGAAAAAACATTTGAAGAATTATGGATTGGACTATGGGGTAAGGAAACATTTGAAACAAATCAATATAAACAAGAATATGAACAAGCAAAATTTAAGTTTGAACAACTACAAACTGGAGTTGTTATTGATGATGTAGTTGTGAGTTTACGTGAACTACTAAAAATAATACCAATTACCTGGTCTACACCTGAGTGGGGATTTCCAAAAGGTCGACGAAATATTCACGAAAAGGATGTACAATGTGCAATTCGCGAATTTACTGAAGAATCTGGTTTACATGAACATCAATTTACAATTATAAAAAATATACAACCTATTTGTGAAACTTTTTATGGTAATAATGCTATTCACTACTGCCATGTATACTATCTAGCATGGATTCATTCTGATGTTGTTGTCAAGTTTGATAGTTCTAATCAAATTATGATAAAGGAAATTGGGGATATTCAATGGTTTTCCTATCAAGCTGCACAATGTCATATCCGAGCAACAAATACAAATAAACATGATATTTTAAAAAGAGCATTTTCTATAATAACATCTATGAGCATACTCATGTGTAATTCATCAGAAAAAGAAAAGGAAGAAGTACAAAATAGGAGTCATGAGTACGGATACTTTGGAAACAAACAACGAGGAACAAGAAAGGTCTATAGTATCCAACAACAGCAACAACAGCAACAATCCAATTCAACTTCAGAGCAACGAAGAACTTATAAATTCGTGGAAGAGTGAACCTTTGAACAAACGTAATGCACTCTATGCTGAAATGAAAAAACGTAAACTATTCCCTAGTAATGATGATATTAGTGAATTAATGGATGCTGGAACCTTGTATCCTGATGTTGAAGATCCTAACTTTGTATCACGACTTTTGAAAAAGAGTGAATTTGCCGATACAATGAGTCATCCTCTAGTTTCAGATGAAAATCCTTGTGAATCAGGCCCGGACTTTGAGGCCACACCTGTACAAAGATTTGTAGCAAACTTCTTACATCCCCGAACTCCTTATATGAGTGCACTCTTATATCATGGAGTAGGTGTTGGTAAGACATGTGCGGCAATTCAAACTGCTGAAGCATACTTGGATGTCTATCCTCGTAGCAAGGTTATGATTGTGGCACCTCCAACAATTCAAGCAGGGTTTTACCGCACAATCTTTGATATTGAAAAACTTGTAATTAGAAGTGGTGATCAACCGAATCAAATACAAGGATGTACTGGAACTACATATCTACGTATTATTGGTGGTGAATTTGAACGTAATAAAGAAGTTATTGAACGACGTGTAAAGTCTGCTATACGAAAACGTTACGAGTTTTTTGGATATCTACAATTCAGAAATCATATTCGTTCTGTTATTAATAAGACCCCTGTTACAAATAATGAGGAAATAAATCGTCTTCGTCGTATTGAAGCTATTCGCAGAGAATTTAACTTTCGTCTTTTGATTATTGATGAAGCTCATAACTTACGTGATACAGGTTCTACTGGTCCTGTATCTCCTAGTGTATTAGATGATCCTGAAGATATTGACACTGCTGGAACAGAAGATGAAAAAGAACAGGAAAAGGCTGGAAAATTATTAACTCCTTTTCTAAATGAGTTAATTAATTCTAATGAAGGTATGAAACTCTTACTTATGACTGCTACTCCTATGTTTAATAATGTAAAGGAAATTGTTTTATTACTCAGTTTACTATTACGAAATGATAAAAAAGCCGATATAACACAAAGTCAAATTATGGATGATTCTGGAAACTTGATTGAAGGTGCCGATCTTGTTTTACGTCCTATTGCAAATGCATATATTAGTTTTATGCGTGGTGAAAATCCAAATAGCTTCCCTATTCGTCTTTATCCAAAAGGCGATGCTATACAAAGAATTACATCTGAGATCTATCCTCGTTTACAATTCGCTAAAACAGAAAAAGAGATTTCTGAAGATGAACGTAAAAGTATGTCAAATCTACCTCTTGTTGCAAGTATGTGTCCAGAAGATTCTTTTTCTGAAATAATTCTAAGTGATCTAACTAATAAACGTTCAAAAGAAGGAGCTGGATATACAATTATTGACAATCTACTTCAAGCAGGAAACTGTGTCTTTCCAAGCGGTGATGACCTAGCTGTAGAAGAATATATAGGTTTGAAAGGATTTCAACATGTGTTTACACGTCAGAAAGGTGGGACATTTTCTACAGGGGATAGAACGTGGTTATTTGAAGATGAATTCAGTAACTATTCACCCAAGTGTGCAACTATACTTCGTTCTATAAAACATGCAAATGGTGTATGTTTCGTCTATAGTCGCTTTGTAACAACAGGAGCATTATTACTAGCTCTAGCAATGGAGGTAAATGGATTTACACGCTATGGTGGAAAAAATCTTTTAACAAATGCTAAAATGAGTCCTGGTCTACGTCAGTGTGCTCTTTGTTCCTCACGCGAAGTACAGCATACTAATAAAAATCATCCATTTACACCTGCACAGTATATTCTTTTAACAGGTGATAAAGAACTCAGTCCTAATAATCCTTTAATGATTAATATTGCTCGTTCTGCAAAAAATGTAGATGGTGGTATTGTAAAGGCTATACTTGGTTCACAAATTGCTGGAGAAGGTCTTGATTTACGTTTTGTACGTGAAGTTCATATCTTAGATGCATGGTTTCACTTGAATAAGACCGAGCAGATTATAGGACGTGGTATTCGTTACTGTAGTCATTCATTAATTACTAAAAAAGAAGAAAGAAATACAACAGTCTTTCTGCATGTAGTCACCCTTCCAAATTTTGAAATGGAAACAGCTGACCTATTTTGTTATAGAAATGCTTTGAAAAAGGCTATCTTAGTTGGAAAAGTGAGTCGTAAACTAAAGGAATTTGCAATCGACTGTAATCTACGAAAGAATGTAACAGTTTTAACAGGACTTGGTCGTCGTATACAAATTGATTCACAAGGCCTTCCGCGTAAACGTGAAGATGATGATCCTCTAGAATTTAAAAAAGGAATCAAGATTGACGATATGCCCTATACAGCGATTTGTGATTGGATGGAGTGTGCTTATGATTGTACACCTACTGTAAATATAAATTTAGAAACAAGTGATGATTCGACATATACTGGATTTAGCGTACGTTATCGTGAAACGCGACTACAAAAAGTCATTCAAACATTATTTGCAAGACAACATGTATATTCAGGTATCGAGTTACTCAGTATATTACGACTTACAGGTGCACCACGCATTGCCATTGATATGACCCTTCAGGGAATTATAAATAATCGTTTATTTCGTGTCAAATCAGGAGCAAGAGAAGGGTATATTACTTATAAGAATCGTTATTTTATTTTCCAACCTGATAAATATAAGGATACAACTATACCTATATCATTACGCAGTCTTGATTTTCCTATTAAACGTGATGAATTTACTCCTTCTACGAAAGAGTTCCAAAAAACTGTGAATGAAGAAATGAATCCTTCATTATGGCCAGAACTTGTTAATTGGGTAAAGAAAGTTGTAAGTGGTCAACAAACAACAATTGGTGTTGAAATAGAACGACAAATTGAAACCTATACACCTGATTTTAAACAAAAACAGATTACATACAAGGAAAAATTAGCTATGATAGTATTATTTGCAAAAAAAATTCAAAATAAAGAAGTACTTGAACAAGTTGTTTTAGAATATTTATGGGATGAGTGGTTATCTAATACTATACAATTTCAGCACAAAAACGAATATATTTCTGTAGCAAGAGAAATTAATCTTATAAGTGGTACTACAAAGGCAAATAGATTTATAGATCCAAATACAAATGAACTATATTTTATTTGTGAAGATGGTCAAAAATGTTCTTCAGGAATTGTTCAAGCTTTTTCTAAGATTATAGATCCTGTGAAAGAACGTAAGGCAACGAAAAAACTAACTGGAAGTTTATATGGTTATGTTGTTCCAAAACGTGGAGTCATGGTATTCAAAACAAACGAGCCACATGATGATGATAAAAAACCAGGTCGTGGTCAAGAATGTGGTATTATAACTGCAAGAGAACAGCACGTAAAAAACTTGGTAAGATTAGGAAGTGAATTAGAAAAGGTTGGTGCTAAGAAAATAGAGTTTGCACCTGAAGAAATTAGTAATGCAAATCGTGGATGCACAATCTTAGACTTGTTACTACGTTATATGGATATTGTGGAAATTGGTAAAAAACGATGGTTTTTTCGCCCACTAGCAGCATATTATAGTGGTCATCGTGGCTTAGTATCATCATCAGTTATAGTAAAACCAAAAAAGGAAAAAACTACAAAGACTGTAAAGACAGTAACTGGTGAAAAGGAAAAGAAGGCGTAAAAATTGACATAATGTTCTATACAGTATAATAGTAAGAAATGGAACATACAGTTGTATTTGAACAAAAGGCTACCTTGATACCTAAAGATATGAATCGTCTAGGTAAAGAAACTATTGACTCTATTATTCTAAATAATCTACGTAAAAATCTAGAAGGAAAGTGTAATCAACATGGTTTTGTAGTTCCTAATTCTCTTGAAATACTTTCAAGGAATATTGGTCAAACTGATCATGGACACTATACTGGAAATATTATATTTCATGTTCAATTACAAGCAAAGGTCTACAATCCTGTAAGTGGAACTATACTTACTGGAACTGTTGAAAAGAAGAATAAGATGGGTCTCTACATTATTTACAAGGATGCGATACGTGTTCTTATCCCTAGAGATCTTCATATTGGAAACACACACTTTGAAAAAATAGAACCCGGTGAAGAAATTACTGTTGAAATCAAAAAGTCTAGATTTCAAATTCAAGATTCCTTTATTCTAAGTATTGGTGTTCTTCCTAGTGGTAGTGGATATGTTGCTGGACCTACTTCTGAATCTCTACTAGGTCCTCTAGGAACTAATACGACTGTAAGCACAGAAGCGTAAAAAATAGATAGATGGTAATCTACATAAAACTAGATATGGACTCGTCTCCGACTATTACTCAATCAGAATATGAAATACGTAAATCTTGTCTAGAGGATTTAAAAAATCTTCAAAAAGAACAATATCATGAAATTCTTCGTATTATAAAACGGAATAATGTTGAATTTAGTGAGAATAGTAATGGGATTTTTTTCGATATGGTATCTATTTCTGAAAAAACCTTTCAAGATATTAAAACATTTTTAAATCTTTGCAAAACACAAGAATCAAATCAAAATGAACGTATCAAAGAAATGGATTCTTTACGTACTGAACAAACAACAGCCTAAGGACTTTTTTAGATATTTATAAGAAGTGTTATGGCAACAATTTTACTGTCAACCGTGAAAGAATGGATTGGAAAAAATCAGAATAAAATGGCTTGTCTACCTGTTTATACTAGTTCTGAAAAAGCAAAGCAAAATGATGAATCTATCGAATCAAATGCGTGGACAAAGATGATTGTATCTCCTTCTACCCCACTTTCAGCAATTATGGTTATACAAGATGATATCTATAGTGCAAGTCCTGTCACTGCTCGCTATAGTCAACTTCGTGACGAAACTACATCACTACAAGAAAAGGCTGTACTTCAACTAAAAGGGCGTGCATGGCCTGTGCGTCGTACTGCAGAAGGTATTGCTGGTGTTGGACTTGAACAAGAACGTCATTCTATGTGGACACCACTTGGATTTCGTGCAATCTGTTCACTTCGTGAATGTCAGATGATTATTATTGATGAAACGAAAAAATCAGTTGTATTTTATCCTGAAGATGTTCGTTTATGGTCAAAGGAGATTCCTGTCTATATCCTTGATTCTTCTGCACATATAGTATATATTCCTTCTGAAGAATACAGTATATATCAATGGCTACAAAAACAAGAATCACTTGGATTTAGTGTAGAATGGCCTGAAATGGAGGGGACTATAGATGAATTAAAGGTTGCTGCTGCGAAGGTTGGTGAATCAACTACAAAGGTTGTAAAGGCTACATTACAAAGAAAGGTAGGAAAGGCACAAAGTGTTCAAGTTCTTAAAGAATGGTAGTATAGATATATAAAATTGAGGAAGATATTCTACCTAAGCTATTGCTAATAACTTAGATAGAGAGGTAAGGGAATGGAATTATTCTCTGCCGATATTAATCATATAAAAAGTCTCGTAGAAAACTGGAAACGTTCTCCCGAAGTTGAGCTTGAAGCTTCTTTTGGTGTGAAAGGAACAGTAAATATGGAAACCTTTCTACGTGTCATTCGTCGCCTAAAATCAAAAGGATTTCATGAAATTTCTCAGGAAGATCGTTTAACGGTGAGTCTACCCGATTCTACACGCTTTACTCTTATGGGTGATGGACAAGTAAAAAAGTACTGTAATGACAATACAATGGCAGGAAAACCTTATGTAGCGATTACAAAGGATAGAAATATTTCAAAAGAAAATGAAGCCAAGTCAAACATTGATCTAAAAGACTATGATGTTCGTATCAAGGCACGTCGTGAAATGCCTTTTGCTAAGGATGATAAACGTGTCCAAGACTTACTTGCGACTTGGCCAAAACATTCGAAATTCTTTCGTCTTATTCGTCGCTGGACCTTTCACGGAAATGGAGTAAAGTTTGATCTAAGTATGGTACGAAGCAATTTTCAAGGAAAGACAACTAATTTCTTTGAAAATGCCAAGATTTTACAAGAAACTCCTGTATATGAAATTGAAGTTGAACTAGATAGAACTGGTTTTAAAGAAGATTCTACAATTGATGTTATATATGGAAAATTTATTCAAGGAGTTGGTGAGATTTTACGTGGAATCCAAGGAAATAGCATACTACTACGTAATTCTGTAAAACAACATGTTCTTAACGAATATAAAGAACTTACAGGTATTGAAGGATTTCGTGGAGTTGCTCCTGTAACACTCGGTGTTCGCCACATGACTGCTGATATGTCATCAGGTGATCCAAATATTCGTAGTGGATACAATGTAACTGATAAGGCTGATGGTCTTCGTGTACATGGATTTACAGATAAAAAAGGAGAATTATTTATGATTGACATGTCCATGAATGTATATAAGACTGGTTTAGTAAAAGAAGCTTGTAAAAATGTACTAATGGATGGTGAATATGTGACGCAAGATAAACATGGAAAGGCTATTCAAGACTTACTCTTCTTTGATATCTACCATTTTGAAGACAAGGATGTTTCTCAAAAACCCTTTCAAGGTGATGATGGACGTTATGTTGATATGAGGCTATGGATGACTAATTGGACAAATAATGGTGGACCTATAAAACAAATCAAGTCAAGTGAACTAGTTCTTTCTTTAAAAACATTTCGTTTTGCCAAAGGTAGTGATATATTTAAACTTAACTTGGAAACATTGAATAATGATTCACTACGCATTTATCATACAGATGGTCTAATTCTTACACCAAATACACTACCTTTACCTTCAAGACCTGAAGGATTTCTTGAACAATTTAAATGGAAACCTGCTGATGAAAATTCAGTAGACTTTCTAGTAAAGATTGAAAAGGATCTAGAATCCAAAAAAGAAGATAAGATTACTAGCGGACTCCATCCTGATACACAGGAAGTTATACGTTACAAGACACTGCGTCTACTTGTTAGCAGTCGTGAACAACAAAATCCTAGAACTATTATTTTAAACAAACTTCCTCTTGGTGAAGCACGTGGTGGAAAACCAAGACCTGTACTATTTACTCCTAATGACTATCCTGACTTGATGGCAAATGTATGTTACTTAGTAACGGAAACAGATCCTCAGACTGGTGAAGAATATGTAAAAACTGAAATTAATGAACCCATTCGTGACAAGAGTATTGTGGAAATGCGATATGATGGTACACGATCACCTGGCTGGCGTTGGATTCCTATGAGAAATCGTATGGAAAAGAGTGAACGTTATGCTCGTGGAATAATTCCCAAGACAATGAACAGTAGTCTAACAGCAAATGATATTTGGCTAAGTATTCACAATCCTGTTACGAAACATATGATTACTACTGGAAGTGAAGTACCGACAGTTGAAGAACGTGCTCAAATGGCGGTTGTACCGAGTGGTATTCAAACAAAGTATAGAGAAAAACAAGTAGATAAGAAAGATAAGAGTAGGGTGCAAACTATGCTTGACTTTCACAATAAGTATATTAAATGGGACCTTTTATATGGAGCAATATTTGCTGGTGAAAAGACCAAGAAATTACTTGATATGACCGTTGGTGAAGCTTCTGACTTAAACAAGTGGATTAATGGAAAGGCATCCTTTGTTCTTGGTGTAGACTTGGCTGGAGAAAGTATTACCAATCCTGAAAAAGGGGCTTATTCACGTTTACTAAGTCGTTACTTACAACAAAGTAGATATAGAAGATCTGAAACGCTACCATCTATGTTCTTTATAATTGGAGATTCGTCAAAACGTCTAAAAGATGGTAGTGCTGGTATAGATGAAGAAAATAAGAATATGTTACGAAGTATACTTGGTTATCCTATTCAAGGACCTGTACCAGCTCTTGTTGAGGAAAAGGGAGCTGGAGAGTTACAAAATGGCGTTGATACAATTGTTTGTATGTATGCCTTACACTATTTCTTTGAGAGTGAAGATAAGTTTAATGGATACTTACAAAATATTGCGGATAATCTCAAGGTTGGTGGATACTTTGTAGGAACAAATTTTGATGGTGAAACGGTCTTTGACTTCTTACGATCTACTGCAAAGAGTGAAACAAAGTCTGGAATTGAAGATGGTTCAGTATTATGGGAACTTACAAAAGAATATGAACAAGATAGTTTACCAATTGATTCGTCAGGATTTGGTTTAGCAGTAGATGTAAAGTTTATTACTATTGGAATGAAGCAACGTGAGTATCTAGTTCCTTGGCAACTTTTAGTAAATAAACTTAAGACAATTGGATGTGAACTTGTTTCTGGTGATGAACTAAAGTCTCTAGGACTTTCTAAAAGTACTAATATGTATAAAGATTCTTATGACATGGTAAAGGATAACAAATTTAAAATTACTAGTGAAGTAGCAAGGCAGTTTAGTTTCTTAAATCGCTGGTATATATTCAAACGTGTGGGTAATACGGAAATTGTTCAACAAATACAGCAGGTATCAGATAAACCTGAGGGAAAATTCGCTAAACTTGCGAGTGAGTTTGAAAATCCTGTTACAGTCACAAAGTTAGTTGAATCAGTTGTGGCTCCTGTGGCTCCTGTAGCTCCTGTAGCTCCTGTTGAAGGAGCTCCAGTAATGATACTAAAAGACAAATATTCAGCAAATGAAGTCTATCAATTTAAGGAAAATTCACCAGAGTTTGATAAGAAACTAGATCTTCCTGAAAAATACAAGTCCTACTCAACACGGTGGTTAGCTCCTAATGCACCTTTCCCAATAAAGGATACTACTGATCCTGCAGATCCTACAGTATATCCGAGTATAAGTCACTTTCTAGCTGGAATGAAGTGTAAGTATGCAACTAAAAATCCTTTATTAGCAAAGAATATATTTAGTTCTGACGGTAGTATTCATCAAAAATACTTGGGTCAACGTATTGCAATTAAGAAAATCACAAAGGATAAACACTATGAACTCCTAGCAAATGAAACAAAGGAAGTTGATAATGAATCAAATAAACAAATGAAAACAAAGAATCTGGGTTATGATTCTATACAATGGCAAGCAAGGTTTGATGAATTACTACGTAGTGCAGTCCAACAACGTCTAGAAAAGGATAAGTGGTTTTGTGTAATTATTAATGCACTAGTTCAATCAGGAAAGTATCTACTCTATCAAGATTCAGAAACAAGTACTCTTGGAGGTGTACGTAAGGTTGATGGTAGTATCAAGGGTGAAAATAAATATGGTAAGACTATACTACAACTTGCAACAAGTTCACCTGGCACACTAAAGATATGCATGGATTCTGGAAATGAACCGCCAATATAAAGGCATGATTATATATTTATCTTATATAAAGAGTATAAAGAAATAATAAGAATACTATATAAGAGAATAAATAATAAAATACGTGTTGTAAATGCCTAAAAATCCATTAAAGTGGCAACAGTTAGCTATTATTAATAGAAACCCTCGCGATCTATGCATAGAATTTGATGAGCCTACGCATAGATATACAATTAATGGAGTCTATCAAGGTTGGATTAGTTGTACTGGATTTCTACATGTATTTTTTCCACATTTTGAACCTGATAAGACAATTACAAAAATGATGGCTTCGCCGAAGTGGACAACTAGCAAGTATTACGGAATGACATCTGACCAAATCAAACAACAATGGTCCTCCTCTGGAAAAGAGGCTTCTGAAGCTGGTACAGCTATGCATTTAGCAATTGAAATGTATCATAATGGTGCAGAGGATTTGATTGAACCAGCTGTAAAGGAAACACTAGAATGGAAGTATTTTATGAATTATTGGAATGATTTTAAGGATAAACTAGAGCCTTTTCGTACAGAATGGGAAGTATATTCTGAAGAACATAAGTTAGCTGGAAGTATCGATATGATTTATAAAAAAAAGGATGGAACCTATGCAGTATATGATTGGAAACGTTCAAAAGAAATTAAGACATCCAATGATTTTGAAAATGGATATGCTCCTTTAGAACACTTACCAAATTGTAACTACTGGCACTATACTTTACAATTAAATGTATATAAATGGTTTTTAGAAACATTTTATGGATTAAAGATTAGTGAACTATGTATATTAATATTTCACCCAGATAATAAGAACTATCGTCGTTATCGTCTGAATATATTGGAGGATGAAGTTAAGGATATGTTAGTTTGTCGTCTACGTGCATTAAAGGAAAATTCTAAGAGTAGTGTGATTTTACCCCTTCTTACTTCGGCACCGATGTTTGTGGAAGACTAGAGGAGGGTTTTATTTTATAACTACGTGTAATTAGCCTTTCAGGGAGTGGTTCAGCAGGAGCTTCAGGAGGTTGTTGTGAAGAATTTGTTACCATACTGAGTAGTCTAGATACAAGTGTTGGTTCAGGGACTGGTTCTGGCTCTGGTTCTGATTTTGGAGATTCATAAGGAGATGATATTTCCTCTTGTTCTGTTATTTGAGGTGTTTGTACTGGTGGTTTTTGAGAACCTATTGGTAGAATTCTAAGGCGTGGTGCTTGTACTGGTGTTTGTACTGGTGGTTTTTGAGAACCTATTGGTAGAATTCTAAGGCGTGGTGCTTGTACTGGTGTTTGTACTGGTCCTTGTACTGGTCCTTGCTCCTTTACAGTTTCTACTACCTGATTTTTAATTTTCACACGACGTATTTTTTCAATTGATTTAAATATCTGACCTTGAATATATTCACTTGGAATAAATTCGCTCATAGTGTCATTTGTAACGAATATAGCAGGACCTTCCTCAAAATCAGGAATAATTACTACACATAATTCCTTTAGTGTTTCAAACGATTTTGACTTTCCAAAAAATGAAATCGGTTTTGTATTGATTAGAATTTGGACTACAGGTTTATTTAATTTCTTTACAATTTGAATAATTAATTGATTTGAAAGAGAATCTTTATTATTATTATTTGTTTGTGATGGAATTCCAAAATATCGTAAGATTGCTCCACTTCTATCCTCAGGAGAACCAACTATACGTAAACTGAGCTTACTTATACTTTGTTGAGGAAGAACCTTCTTTATGGGTTCAGGAAGTTCTACAATATGGATTTGTGGAACTTCTTCATCAGCTTCTACTTGACGACTAAATTCTTCATAGTATAATGGTTCTTCATGTACCGACTTTATTGAACCTTGTAATAATGTATACCATGCTGGAACGTTTTCAGGAATAATCCATTGATCTTTGATGTGAATATTTGTGGTAGGAACCTGCACACGTCTTACACCTTTTTTTAACAATTCATAGGAACGAGAAGGAATACGAATAATCTCATCAAATAAACGTAGTAATAAGTATCTAATGGTATCAATCTTTGTAAGATTTTCATTAACTTGCACCATTTGAGGAATATGGATCTTACAAGAACCATTATTAAATGTACAATATCCATTACAGCGTTCCTTTTTATCTTTTATATCATAACAATCACTACGAATAAAGGTAGGTTCTGGTGAAAACGGATTAGGATCAGGATAAAACCAATTTGCAAGCTTTGGAGATAGTTCTAGTTCAAGTCTTCTTATTTTTTCAAAAGAAGGTATATCACGTCGTTCAATTAATTGTCGTATCTTGTCTCTTAGATCAGATGCATTTTTTTCTATAGCAATCCAATTGCTAAAGGATAGACGAAAATGTTCATAAATATTTTCTAATAATTCTTTTTGAATTAAAAAGGGAGATTTTTTAAACTCAGAATCTTCACGACCATCATTAAAAATAATTTCACGATTTAATAAATATTCAAATTGAAAATTATTATTAATCTCAATAGGTGTTTGTAACTCTTTTATATTTGTTGTACAAGGAAGATTAATTCGTCCTTTTGTATCTCCTAGACGATAAGCAAATACTTGATTTTCTGAATTAGCAAGAAATGCTTCAATTTGATAGATACTACTAATTGGTACGAATATAGGCATTATTATATTTGTATAAAATTCCTCAACTGTATTAGCAGAAGCAAGATCCATAGTTTGTATTCCAATGTGGATATGTAGACTTGTATTAAAATGAAATAAGTTTCCATCATCAACTACAGGTACAAGAATTTCTGAAATATCTTTTTCTTTACGAATACTTATTGCTACAAGATGATTATATGAATCACGCACAATTCCAACTAATGAGTAGGATGGTATTGATTCTAATAATTCTAGTGCTTGTGATACTGGTAATAATGTTCTACTATCAACTCCAGTCTGGTATGTAAATGCTCCACGATAGGATGAACGACATTCTGTTATAAATTCCTTATAACGTTCACGAATTTGAGAAGGAAATGATTCGGCTACAATTTGATTACTAGATACTATATAGTATCCTTCTTGTTGAATAGGTGCTGTATTTTTTTTCTGAATTCTATCAATATACATAAGAGGTTCCCAAATTCCTGAAGAATGATAGGTTAAAAATCCAACCATATTTGAACCATAACGTTCTGTATTATATCCTAGTGATGGACACTTTACATCAATTGGTGTATTTTTTTCACGAGGATCTCCTTTATATTCAAGTGTGATTAATGTAAGACCATTAGGAACTAGTACATTTGGTTCTGCAAGAGCATGAATAAAGTGACGTAACTGTTTCTTTTGTTTAGGATCTTTAATATATGCTTTGAATCTATGATAGCTTCTATAAAAACGACTTAGTTCAAACTCTGATCCCTGTTTATAAATCTGTAAGTGGGTGCGTACCCAATTCGCAAGTCTAGTTCTATCAGGTTCTTTATCAGTTGGATCAAAGAATTCTAATAAAAGATTTCCAAAATTTAAGTTAATAAAAATACGAGGTATAATTAATTCAGTAAAATGTCGTATAACTTCTTCTACAGTATTCTTTCCTAGCAAAGGTGCAAGAGCTGCAAATAAACTATTATTTAATAATACTGTTCTATTGAGTACTCCAATACGAAACATACCACGCGTTGTAGATTTAAATTCTTGTTTTATAGTAGGTCTATGAACAAGTAATTCAGAATTTTGACCAAAGTAACTATCTAAGGATAGATTTAATAATCCAATATTTCCAGGTTCTAAAGGATATTTTTCAGAACTAAGAACATATTCACGATTAATACGATAGCGTATAAGATCATAGTTTATAATTTGTTGTGTACGTGATTGAAGATTTTCTTGAATACTTTCATCTTGTTGTTCATTTCTATCGGCTTCAGAATCTAGTGTTTGTACTTGTCGTGTTTTTCTTGCATCACGCATTGATTTTAATCGTTCATCGCTCCAAAGAATGGTTTCATTTTTTACAAAACAGCATGGTAAATGAAAGCCAGCAGGGTGTTGTTTTCCTAAAAATCCAATAAATAAATGGCGTTTTGTAGTACTTTTTGGTTTTAATATTCTTTGGATTACATATTCATTTTCTTTAGGATTTTTACGGTCTGTAATTAGTGTTCCATGACAAAATGGACATGATTCAGATTCTTTTGGATCATTATTATAATCGATTTTACTTTCCCAGTCTTCTTTTAAAACTGGCAATAAGTCACGTAAACAATAATATTCTGAACAGAGATAGTAATTTAGTTTTTTCTCAGGTTCAGAACTATAACATAGAACTGTAATTTGTTCATGTTTACCTTTTGCTTCCTTGATTGTTTCTTCTGTATTTGGAACACCATATAGTATAAAACCAACCTTTCCTTCTGCTTCTGCAGTTTCATATATTTTTCTCATTTTTAAATATTGTGTTTCAGTAAGTACTGATGGATGTCTATCTTCATTTGCCGCGCATTGTGAAGTATAATTTTTAACACCAGTAGTACTTTTGAAGGCAAATAGTGTATTATCTAATTCTTGAAGACGTTTAATAAACCATTGATAGGCTACAATCTTTTCTTTTGGTTCATCAATATCTACTTGTAGTGGTTTTGGTTGTTTCTGGTTAGATTGTTTTGGTTGCTCTTCAATATCATCTTCTTCACCTTCGAAGAAATTTATTGCTTCACCTTCACCTTCAATTGGTTCACCAGAAATCACATTTTCAGCTTCTTCTGGTGATGATTCAGGTTGGCTATCAGTAAGTTCTTTCCATGTTAGTTCATCAACCATAAAAATAGCACTTAATATTGTAGTAATACGGTGAAAGTCGTTAATTGATTTTAGATTATAAATACTAAATGAAAATGTACTTCCTTGTGAATAGATTGCAATATCTGTACCCGTATTTACTAATGGAATAAATTCATTTTTTTCAGGATCGGCTACTACAATTTCATTTCTACGTTCAATGTATTGAATAATATATCTACGTGCTTGGTCTTGTGAGATTTCAAATTGTTTTGCTACTTCAGGAACAAATTTTTCTTGTATATCTTCTTGATTAAACTTACCACGATTCATATAATAGGTTAAATATTCGGATATACTATCTTCCTTTACAAAGTTACTTACAGCCTTATAACGTAACATAAATAAAGGTTTATTTTGTCCTTCAGGAACATTGATATTTTGAAATATTGTTGATAATGATTCTAAACGTCCTTCAATGAGTTTTGGTAAATTTTTTGAAGGTCTATGATCTAGTTCTAAGTCTACTGTTAGATTTGCTTTACCTATTTCAATCTTATCCATAGAATATGGCATATCCACAGATATTTCTGCTAATGTTTCACTAAGATTTGCTAATTCACTGTTAACATCAATGCTACGAATACTCTTGGGTGGTTGAAGAATGAATTGTGCATCACCATCATCAAATAACATTTGTGTTGCATATAATGGTGGTGTTGCATTATGTAAAAGTATCTTTGTAAATAAACAATTTTGGGCTGAGTCAGGAGAACGGTCTTGTATCCATGTTTTTAATAAAGTAATATCTTTTATAAACGGTAGATCATGTGGATCCTGTTGATATAGTTTTGTTAACGGTACACTATTTGGCGTTAGCAAACGCATATACGGACGTTTTTCATTTACAGGGGCAATATAAAATAACGTATCTACACCTTCAAAACCATCAACTTTATCTTTCCAAATAAATGAAAGATAACTTATAGACTTTGTTATTAGTTCAGGTGGTGTTACATTTTCTACTAGTAAATTAAGAATATTAATTGTTGACTTCTTTGCTTCAATATATATTTCTATTTGTTTGGATATCTTACTATCTTCTTCAGTCATAGAATGAGGGCCATTAGAAGAAAGACTTGGAAAATATGGGAGAAGTATACCATTCCATGTCTGTTCACTTATAGGTTGTTGAATATTATATAGTGCTAAGAAATAAGAAAATGAATATATATGAAATGTAGGTATAGAACTATAAGCTTGTTCAAGAGTTATACGATTATGTTGTTCAAATTGTACTGGTTTTGCTTGTCCACTATTTGAATCTACAAAAGCATCTTGTAGGGGACTTTGTTGATTAGGATTAGGTAGATGAATTATATTTTGATCTATATCTAACCATATTCCCATTGCAGGTTTAACAATTGTAGAATCATCTTCATCATTTGTACATAAGAAACTATACTTTGGATATAATGATTCATCTTTTGTTTCTAACCAAATAGCCCTTGATAAATCTTCTATAGTATGAAAAGGAGCAAGCCCTTCAATTGTAATCATATTTGGAGATGTTTGTGTAGGATCTTTATGAATTATAACGGAAATAGTCATATCATCATTAAAACTTTGTAAAGGAACTGTTTTTTTAAGAGACGCAATCGTCCTTTCCATCCTAATTTGTTAGAATCAAATTAGGATGGATAGCATTTACCACAATATGTACTAAATTTATGTTAAAGAACCTATTTTAAAGTTTGTACCTTCTTTATCCTTCTTTGCATCATATTTTGGTGAGTCTGTAATTGAAAGACCACAATATGCTACAGGATGTGATTTAAAATCCATAGGTTTATATAATCCTCTTCCTTCTGCTTCTTTGAGTAACCAACCAAAATTATTCCAAAATTCAGGATCATGACCTATACTTTTTGTAATCATATGGGCCATTTCATGAATAGCAACAAATATCATCACATCAAGGGGTACAAGATTTTCTGTTCCATCACGTTGACGAAGACAAAAATGAACAGATTCACCTTTATTTACACTATAAGATGTATGGTCAGCTTCAGGAGTAGATTCTAAGAAACGATCAGGATTTGCACGAAAATTTTGTGATAATCTTTGTACTTGAGGTTTACTAGGATAACTTTCCACAAGCTCATCCATTAATTTTCCTAAACTAAGACGAAGTTTTGCTAATAAATTGGCAGCTTCTTTTTTATCCGGGAGATCTCTTACACGATATTCACGTCCATCAACACTACTTCTTTGTAGTGTAGTTGGATACTTGGTATTTGTTAGTCCACGAACCATTTCACCAAGTTTTGAAAATAAATCTTCTGAATGGGACATCTCTATATAGTATTATTCTATCTTATCTCCTCCTTGTATATTATATATTGCTTTAGCAATACGATCAATTGCTTGTATAATTGTTGTTGGAATTGGTTCCTTCCAATATAATGGATTTGCATTATATAAGTCTGATCCTGTAGGTCCTGTAGGTCCTCTTGGTCCCATAACATATTCCAATTGAGTAAAACTAATACGTGTATTATATTCTCCTGGTAGTAAATTTACTAAATTTTGTACTGTTTGTTTATAACCAATTCTAATTATATCACAAGGATACATTGTAAATATACCACTGAATGATTCAGTATTATAAATAAATGATGAATGAGGATCTATACTAGGATTTGAACTATTTTGTATATAAATATTTGGAACTACATTATGTTCATTAGTAATAAAAACTCCTTCAATAAGAACAGATAATATAAAATTTGTTGGATTGATCAATGTTCCTGAAGTAATATCATATATAAATGAAGGTATTCCTGTTGATGTACAAGGATTTAACATATTATATTTTAATTCTATTAGTGAATTTTGATTTACATCAATCTGATTTGATAAATAATATGATCTTGAAGGTAGTGGTCCTAAAGTTCCTGGAGGGCCTGTGTAACCTGTGTAACCTGTGTAACCTGTGTAACCTGTGTAACCTGTGTAACCTATAGGTCCTGTAGGTCCTCTTGGTCCCAAAACATATTCCAATTGAGTAAAACTAATACGTGTATTATATTCTCCTGGTAGTAAATTTACTAAATTTTGTTCTGTTTGTTTATAACCAATTCTAATTATATCACAAGGATACATTGTAAATACACCACTAAATGATTCAGTATTATAAATAAATGATGAATGAGGATCTATAATAGGATTTGAACTATTTTGTATATAAATATTCGGAACTACATTATGTTCATTAGTAATAAAAACTCCTTCAATAAGAACAGATAATATAAAATTTGTTGGATTGATCAATGTTCCTGAAGTAATATCATATATAAATGAAGGTATTCCTGTTGATGTACAAGGATTTAACATATTATATTTTAATTCTATTAGTGAATTTTGATTTACATCAATCTGATTTGATAAATAATATGATCTTGAAGGTAGTGGTCCTAAAGTTCCTGGAGGGCCTGTGTAACCTGTGTAACCTGTGTAACCTGTGTAACCTGTGTAACCTGTGTAACCTGTGTAACCTGTGTAACCTGTATAACCTGTGTAACCTGTGTAACCTGTGTAACCTGTGTAACCTGTGTAACCTGTGTAACCTGTATAACCTGTATAACCTGTGTAACCTGTAAATCCAGTAGGACCTAGTACATAGTCTAGTTGTGTAA
>Ga0214923_10000532_pt1 | contig 57396 bp, 72 predicted proteins | sample LL1510_MetaG_FD_177993 | JGI IMG/M metagenome (GOLD analysis project Ga0214923, IMG submission 177993) | Freshwater microbial communities from Lake Lanier, Atlanta, Georgia, United States - LL-1510 | ecosystem: Environmental > Aquatic > Freshwater > Lake | place: USA: Georgia | collected...
ACTTTGAGCATAGATGAACATTCTGAATTATTTGATGCTATCAAATCTGAATACGATTGTCTAAACTATTAATCTATTCTAAAATATAATCTTCATGACTAATGAAGAAAAAGATAAAACCTATGAAAAATGGGGCCCAATTATAAACTCTATGGGACTCACTGGCTCAAAAGCCGATTGGATGGCAGAATACGCCAATAAACAAATCGAAACTTTACAGGAAAATACTTTATCGTCCGAAGGCATTACTTCTGATTTTCCTTCACTTTTACCAATTGCAATGAGAGTGGCCGCTAAAACAATAGCTCAAGATATAGGAGGTGGATTCGCCTCAAAAGAAGAAATTGATTCTGTTAAAAATAGAATTACTCAAGAAAACCGTGATGGTAAAATTGAATCTATTATCAATGATAAACCATTTTCAGAAAAAAAATTAGAAGAAGATGATGAATATAAAGAGTTGATGAGAAAGGGAGTCACTCCTATGTCAGCACCAAGTGGTTCATTATTTTATTTAGATTTTCAATATGGAACATCCTCTATTTAATATTATTACTCGTTGTAGTAGAACTAAAAATCTACTCAAAGTTAAAGATTCTATCTTTAATCAATCATCTAATGTGATGTGGTATGTTTATTTCGATACTCTACATCTAAAAGATATTGATGCTGAGTTATTGACTCAATTACAACATCCAAACATTAAAATAACTTTCAAGAAATCAATTCCAAATGATTATGGACATCAATTTATAAATGAAGCTATTGATTTAATTGATAGTGGTTGGATTTATGTTTTAGATGATGATAATATTTTACATGAAGATTTCATTTCGACTTTGACTAAATATATTTCAGAAAATCCTGATAAAAAGGCTTTCATATTCGACCAAAAAGTCGATGGTAAAGATTTTACCAAATTAGATGTTAGAGTGGCCAAGCCGGAAAATATGAGAGTCCAACATATTGATATGGCTCAGTTTTTACTTAGAAGAGATTTAGTCTCTACTAATAGACTCAAATCAGGTGATTATAAAGCTGATGGTTATTTTATTGAAGAACTTTATAAAACAAATCCAGAAGATTTCTTCTTTATTAATCAAATACTTTGTTATTATAATTTCTTGACTGGTTCAAAAATGCCACCATCTTTACCAAAGATATTACTTCTTGGTGAGAATCATGAATTGAAATCCAAGAAGTTTGCCGATTATGAAGATGATAGATTAAATGTTAAGTTTATAGAAGATAAAGATGTAAATCAAACCTTAGCTCAGTTTAATCCAGATGCTATTATATCAATTGGTAAATCATTTGACCAGTTTCCGAATCTTTGTAATCAATCTTTAGATATAAGAAGAAGATGGATTCATTCTGAGTCTTATGGTGAAGATTTGGGTAATTATGCTTACTTAGCTTCTATGAATTATATGTTAAGTCAAGATAGTCCTGAAACTCCACTTGTTAGTTTTTTTACTCCGATTTATAATACTGGAACCAAACTTCTAAGAACTTATCAATCTATAAGAGAGCAAACTTATGGCAACTGGGAATGGGTTGTAGTTAATGATTCAAGTGATGAAGGTAAGACACTTAAAATAGCAGAAGAATTGGCTAAAAATGATTCCAGAATCAAATTATATGATTTCAGACAGAAATCAGGTGGAGTGATTGGTGAATCTAAATATAGAGCTGCTTCTCTTTGTAGTGGTAAGTGGATTATGGAATTGGACCATGATGATATGTTAACTGAGAAAGCCACTGAACTGATGGTTAAGGCTTTTCAAAAATATCCAGATTGTAAGTTTGCTTTCTCTGATTGTGCTGAAATTGATGAGAATCACAACTCTTTAACCTATGGTGATGGCTTTGCTTTTGGATATGGTAAATATCGTAAAGAGTTATATCGTGGTCGTGAATATCAGGTGGCTATTTGTCAGAATATAAATCCTAAGACAATTAGACACATTGTAGGTGTACCAAATCATTTTAGAGCTTGGGAAAGAGAGTTTTATCATTCAATTGGAGGTCATAATCGTAGATTAACAATTGCTGATGATTATGAATTAATTATTCGTAGTTTCTTAAAAACCAAGTTTGTCGGTGTAAGACAATTGTGTTATTTACAATTTTTTCATAACTCAGATACTTTGAATAATACTCAAAACTCAACTCGTGCTGATATACAAAGAAGAGTTAGAACAATTTCAGCTTTCTATAATACTAAAATCAAAGAAAGATTTGAAGAGTTAGGTTTTCAAGATTGGGCTTTCAATCATAATCCTAACAATCCACTTTCTGCTGAGAGTAGATTTGGTCTAACAGAGTGTGCTGTTAATTATATTTATGAACCAACACAATATGAAATACCAGTAGAGGTTCCAAAAATGGATTATACAATATGATTCTTCAGATTTTCTGGGTTATTTTTCTAATGTTTATTTGGTTCAAAACCGATGCTTTTACTGATTATTTTTCATCTTTAAAATCAGTAAAAGATTGGAAACAATATAAAGAATTGAAAAATCCTGATATAAGTTATCCTGATTATATTTTTTTGAATAATCAAAACTTTTGGACAAAATTAGTAAGTTGTCAGTATTGTTTATTATTCTGGTTTGTCATATTAACTTCATTCTACTTTGGATTTTTTAATTTTCCAATAGTTTATATTTTAAGTTTAATTTTATTCAGATTAATAGAAAAGAATATATAATTCATGGCTACTATAAATAAAAGTCTTTTAATCAATACACCTTTAGAGTTTTATAATGTGATTAAAGATAAACCGTATATTGTAAATAGTGATAAACTATTGACTCAATTTCGAGATTATATGTCACTTTATATAAACGGATGTAACTGTTCTAAAGAAGAAACTTATCGATCTGCTTTGAATCTTTATAAGATTTTAAACTCATTGGACACCACTGTATCTACTCAACTGAAAGAGTCGGTAGATTGTGGTCGTATAATTTTTAATTTATCTGGTGTTTTTATTTTCGAAATCTAAAAAGAGAATCATGAAGTAAGTATATATACTTCATGTATAAGATTTACCTTATCTCTGCTCATCATACAGACGGTCCTTATTACAAAATCGGATGGACTAAGAGAGACCCAAATAAAAGACTTAAAGAGTTAAAAACTGGTAATTCACAAGAATTGAGTTTGATTGAAGTCTTCGAATCTAAATGGGGACCAAGAATCGAATCTAATTTACATAGACACTATCATAATTTTAGATGTGAAGGTGAGTGGTTTAAATTAGAAAATGAACAAGTTTCACAATTCAAAGAGATTTGCCAAAGAAATCACGATATATTTGAATTAATGGCAAAAGAAAACTCTTGGTTTAGAGAAAGAAAAGAGTTTTCTAAATACTTGTAGCGTGCGTCAGGTTCGAACTGACTTAGAACCCCTTATGAGAGGGTTCCCTTTCCTCTAAGCCACGCCATTTGTACAGAAGATGGGAGTCGAACCCATAAAAAACTGAGGTTTGAGCTCAGCGCGTACTGCCAATTTCGCCACTTCTGCAATTGTACCGAAGGAGGGACTCGAACCCTCACATCTCTCGATACTGGTTCCTAAGACCAGCGCGGCTACCATTACGCCACCTCGGCAATTTGTACTCCCGATGGGATTTGAACCCACAACTTCTAGTTTCTAAAACTAGTTCCTCTGCTCTTGTTGGGACACAGGAGTATTTTTTGATCCTTCAATCAGACTTGAACAGACATCTGTAACATACCAAGTTACTATTCTAAACCAAATTGAACTATGAAGGAGTTTAATCTATCATAATGATTTTTATCATTTTTCCATTTTATTCTATAAACAATCCAACCTTTTTTAACCAAGTAAGAATCTTTTCTTTTGTCTTTATCAATTATTTCCTGGTCATCATGTCTTCTACCATCTATCTCTAGAGCAATTTTTTTCTCAAGAAATGCAAAATCAATAAAGTATTTTCCACATTTTAATTCATACTCATAATTTAATTGTTTAGAATCTAAAAAAATCATAGTTAATTTTTCAGGATAAGATGGTTCAAGTTTTTTTCTAGACTTCCATCCTATACTTGTATCTCCAGATTCATATCTTCTTTTTGCGATTTTGGAAAACATCTCACCTACCAATTTTTTTTGTTCTGGTCTATTACTTATCTCATTACTAGAACAACTTCTTGAACAACATTTATGATTTTTATGTCTTTTTTCAAACTCTTTTTTACACCATAGGCAAATACCATTTTTTTCTGTTTTTATTAACTTTTTACTTATTTTTTTATTTATCTCTTCTCTGTTTTCTGACAATTTTTTATTATTGAATGAAATACTACATTTTTTTGAACAAAATCTCCTATTTCTTTTATATTTGACATACTCGAACATTTTACCACATTCTCCACAAAAACAATTCGTTATTCTAACTTGCTTCTTTTTTGCACTACTCAAAGACTTTAGTCCATTTTTAGACATGATTCTTTTGATAGTAGAAAGTGATATATTTAATTCTTTAGATAGTTCATTAAGAGTTAATCCATCATTCAGTAATTTTTTTAAGTATTCAATTTTTATATTCATATTATATATATTCATAGTGAGCTTATCCCTCACATCGAATAATATATTTCACCAATATAGTAGTCCTGGTGAGTAACGATCTCACTCTCTCCACCATGTCAAGGTGGCGCTTTCCCATTAAGCTACAGAACTATTTTGAGCTTCGTGCCGGTAACGATCCGACTTATCTGGGTTACAAATCCAGTGCATCACCTCTTATGCTTACGAAGCGTAAATGGAGGAAAGTTTTGAAAGTGGTTTATACTGCTGGGATCGAACCAGCGATTATTGTGTTTAAGACAATTGTGTTAACCATTTCACGAAGTAACACTTTCAGTCACCATCCATTTGTTGAACTGGTGGGTAACGATCCCACTACCTCCACATTATCAGTGTGGCGCTCTGACCATTTGAGCTACAGTTCAATTTTGTAGGTCTACCCGGACTCGAACCGGGATTATACTTCTCGTCTCCATCTTGTAAGGATGGGATGTTTAGCCATTACACCATAGACCTATTTTGAGCACAAGGTGGGATTTGAACCCACGTAGAGATTTCTCTCATTTACGGTTTTGCAGACCGTTGCCTCGCCTCTCGGCCACTTGTGCGTTTAAAGGAAAGAAAACCTCAGAAGAGTATTGGTTGCTTATTCCATTAAAAGTAGAGTGCGAAGTAACTCTATCTGATAACTATTCCTTAGAGCACCCACTCAGAGACTATCTGAGAACTCAACTTTACAAGAGTCGTATTTTGCCCATTAAACTATGGGTGCTTGTTGTCGGCAAGGTGGGATTTGAACCCACGTCGCACTTTCGTGCCTAGTGTATCAGACTAGTCCCTGAAAACCGCTCGGGTACCTGCCGTTATTATTTTGCTCCCAGGGAGAATTACGATATCTCGACCTACGGATTAACAGTCCGCCGCTCTGCCTCTGAGCTACCTGGGAATATTGCTGACGGGGTGGGATTTGAACCCACGTAGAGAATTTCTTCTCGCAGATTAACAGTCTGCTGCCTGAACCGCTAGGCTACCCGCCAATATTCTTTGTAGTTCCTACGGGATTCGAACCCATATTCTCGGTTTAGAAGACCGATGTCCTGTCCAGTTGGACGAAGGAACCATATATTTCCTTATCGCCACCCTCTCAGACCATCTGAACTTGTCTGAGAGGGTTAAACAATATTTGTGACCAAGGAGAGACTCGAACTCTCACGTCCTCACGGACACCAGCTTCTTAGACTGGCGTGGCTGCCATTACACCACTCGGCCTTGTTTGTGATCCTAATCGGATTTGAACCGATACTGGACGAGGTTTAAGCTCGTTGCCTCTGCTCGTTGTTGGGCTATAGGACCAGATTTTCTTAAAACAAAAAACCCGACTTTCTTTCGAGAGTCGGGTTGAACTTTATCTTTAGATTTTATCTTCTTAACTTCTAACAAGAACTAATCTAACATTAGCATAACCCGCCTCACTGGTTCTATTAATACATAACGTATTAATCACCATTCTCACCACTGTGAGTACTAGATTGTTAATATTTAGATTCATTGTTCTCATTTTATTATATATTACAGGATTTAAGTCCCTTTTTGATAATTTTGATTTCTTTTACAAATATAAGGTGGATTTTTTACACCACCAAACTTTTTTGAAACTTTTTTTTCAGAGTTTCTAACTGATTGTTTTGTTTGTATTACAAATATAGGAAGAAGTTTTAAACTAACCTAATATTTTTTTCAATTTATTATCTCTTTTATCTGTCACCTTATTTATCTTTCTGGCAGCTGAGATGATTTCTTTAGCTTGTGTTTTTGTTGGATTATTAGTATTAGTTCTTGGAATACTACCATCAAAATCGTGGTAAAGTTCATCATTCAGATAAACCTGACACGTTAGACGTTTCCATCCTCCAGAATCAGGTTTATCTTCATAATCCACTCTCCAGTTATTATCACCGGATTTAAAAAAGAATGATGATTTGATATGTTCCATTACACAAAATCAACAACTTCGATATCGAAGATAAGATTTTTTCCAGCAAGTGGATGATTAGCATCAATAGTTACAGAGCTTTCATTTACCTCAGTCACGGTTACCACGAATGGTTGTCCTTGAGGGTTTACACCTTGTAGTTGAACACCAACTGCTACATCTTGCGGAACTTGGTTTCTTGGAACTTGTTGAATAAGTTCGTTTCTTAATTCACCATAAGCTTTATCAGAAGGGATAGTCACGGTAGTTTTTTCACCTTTGGTAAGGCCCATAACTGCTGATTCAAATCCTTCGATTACTTGTTGGCTACCAACTTGAAACTCAATTGGCTCTTTGCCGTTAGAAGAATCAAATACTGAGTTATCTTCTAATCTACCTGTGTAGTGTACCTTTACGGTATTTCCTTGTTTAATCATTTTAGAGTATATTTTTTTATTTGTATTTAAAATCCAATCAGAAGTTTAATATATACAAAAAATGAAATTCAGTTATGATTAAAAGATGGCAACAATTCAATGAAGAATTGAAAAATTGGACTTATAGAGATGCTGCTTATAAATTACAAAGAATGGGTCATAAAGATAGAGCAAAGAAATTATTTTCACATGCTGAGGATATGATTGTTCGTAATTCAGAGAAATATGGAATTGGTGAAGTTGAGTTTCAGAATGGTGTTAAAGCTAAGTTTGCTGGATTTGATTTTGGTATGAGTTGGGAAACTTATATAGATAATGATTACAGTCATTTAACCATGCCTTTATTCTTTCAATTTCCGGAAGAGTGGGATGGTGATACAATATTTTGTCCAATCTCTTTTGAGTATGATATAAATGAAGACAAATTGGAATTATACGCTTATGGTGAAGAAGCGATGGAAGACCTTTATGGTGTTAAAATATTAAAGTTTAAGAATCGAAAAGATGTTATGAAAGTTATTTCAGTTTTGAAAAATATAGATTTGAAATCTGAATTCACTTGGGATTATTCAGAAGAAGAGTTTGAAAGATATCAATCTGATTACAGAAAATTAATTTCAAAGATAAAAGTTAATGAGCTTTATGCTTAAACATTTAAAGTCATATCAATTATTTGAAAGTTTAGAAATTACTGAATGGTCTGATATTAAAGACCTAATCAATGTAGTTGAAGATGAGTTCAATTTTGAGTTTAAACAATTAAAAGTTGTAGATGATTCAAGTGTTGGTGGTGATAAAATAATATCATTTATTTTTACTGGTCGTGAATGGGTAGCACCTTTATATAAGAAAGATGAGGATATTTACAAGTGGTTTATTCAACAAATCGCTAATATAGGTCAATTTGTTTATACTCATAATCAATTGACTGAAATTGTTAAATTGAGAAGTGATTATAGAGTTCCAGCTGATTATTATTCGCAAAAGTTTGCCAAAATACAATTTCCAGAATTGACTGATATTATTATCTATAAGAAATATCCACAGACTTCACCTATCTATGAATATCATTTCAATTTTAAGGCAAATGTTTTTGCGGGATTAGAATGGGTTATAAGAAATCCAAAAGATAAAGATTTATTAAGGGCATTGAATCCTGATATGGTAATTAAAAATCTATTTCAATATTATTGTAAAAGGTCTTATTATGATATAGATTTTAATATTTTATCAGTTTTTTCAGATAAAGAAAACAAATTGATAACACCTGTTAAAAAACGGGATATACAACTTCCTTTCAATTTGAGTGACCAGTTTATCATTGATATCACTCCCGTTTTTTTAGAGAAAGTTTTTGAAGCTTGTGGTTTGATATTCAGATTACAAATATTAAGATATGATGAAAGAAGTGTGACTAATCCGGATAGATTAAGAGGTCATTCAATCGCTTATGAAACAGATGAGAAATTAAAAGAGTTAGGATTAAATATGACTTGGAAAGATATCTTCATAATTGAAAATTAAACAAAGAAAAATAATTTTACTATATACTTTGTAGCTGTTCTACACTATCTTATGTTGAGTGTTCTTGTGACACTTTGAGGATTTCAATTGGAATTCAAAAATATAGGACAAAAATAAAAAGAATAGTATGAAAACTAAAGAAACAAAAGGCACCAATCTGCCCGGTGCTTGGATTGTAAATCCTAAAGATAGAGGTAGAAAACCAATTAAGAGTGGAAACATTTATCTCCAAAACAATGAAGAGTTTCAAATTGAAATCTTCAATCCACTCAGAGAATGTGTCTTGGCTGACATTCGTTTAAATAGCCAATCGATTTCCAAAACAGGTCTTGTTATTAAACCTGGTCAAAGAGTTTATCTTGATTGCTTTGTAGATGACAGAAAGAAGTTCATTTTTCAAACTTATGAAATTGAAATGACTGATGAGACTAAAGAAGCAATTCAGAACAATGGATTAATGGAAGTATTCTTTTATAAAGAAGAAGCTGTTAGTTTAAAAAACTGGTCTGAAAAATTGAGACAAGTAGTCATAAGAGAATACTACCCAGTATATCCTTATTGGCAACCATATTACAGACCTTATCCAGTTTGGTATGGTGGTTATTGCACAACTAACATCGGTACTACTTTACAAGGTAATTCAATATCATTTGGTGGAACAACCGTGAATGCAGTGTATAACTCTACTAATAATAATTCTAATTTGACAAGCTTCAATTCAACAACTGGTACATTAAACTTGACAGGTGGAGTATCTAACTCAGCCTCTTATACCAGTGGTGTTGAACTTTCTAACTTGAATCTTAATAATTCATTTTCAAGTAATTCAATTCCGATTGCTGGTTCATTAGAAACTGGTAGAATTGAAAAGGGTGAAAAATCTAATCAACAATTTGGAGAAGTTGATATGGATTTTGAAAAAAACTATATTCATCACATAGTTTATCAATTACTTCCAGAAAGTAGAAAACCAGTCGAAGCTGAAACAAAGAAACCTTCTGAAAAACTAAAAGAAGGTCATCAAGCAGCTGATTTATTAGTCAAATTAAAAGATTTGAAAGATGCTGGTGTTATCTCTGATGAAGAGTTTAACGAAAAGAAAAAAGAGTTATTAGCTCGAATCTAATAAAAAAACTTTAGAATAGCTACAAAAGAGGATAACATATGTTATCCTCTTTTTTTATATATAGAGTATGATTAAAAATTGGCAAATATTTAATGAATCCAATTCTAATGAGCTAACTAAAGAACAAGCTCAAGAGATTATTTACTACCTTTCTGAAGATTCTAGTCCAAACAGGGAGATATCTGAAGAGTTTTATAATTTATTTGGAGAACATTTTGTCTATTATGAAACCGGTTATGAGGATATGAAACAATTCGTAAAAGATTTGCTATCAATGTGTAGGGGAAATCAGGATTTTACTGATAAGATGATACAGATGTATCAAAAGATTAGAAAAGAAAGAGAGATATTTCCAGAGGCATTTGAAATAGAAGAGATATTTGCTGATTTTATGGATTTAGAAGATTTTACTTTTATGATTTATTCAACTGATAGTGAATATACAATTAGATTGAGTAAAGATAATGTTAGAAATCTTGATTCATTCATTAAATATTGTCAGGATGTTAGGAGTTATCTTATCAGATTAAAAAGTCCAGATTATAGGACTAAACTGACTAAATGTGAATTTCTAAATGACCATAATATTCATGATGAAGAATATGGATGGATATTCTTTGAAGTAAGATTAAAAAAAGATTGGAGTAAGAAATGATTAAAAGTTGGCTTCAATTTATTAAAGAATCAAATCATTATTGGTTAGACACCAGTGATGTAGAAGAAGCATTCATTTCTCTGAAAGATGAAGGATATGGTATTTTAGTCAAAAAAGCAATTTTCATGGAACAAGATTCTAAAATAATTTGGATGAATCCAGAGAATGATATCATTAGTTTGATACCTGAGTATTATTTCGGATTTCAAATATTAATAAAAAAATCGCCCGAAAAGTGTGGCGATATTACGATGGATTTCAAAAGTTCTATCAATTACTTGCGAAATGAAGGATATGAAATACAAAAAGTTTGGGATGAAGAAGATCCTACATCAGTTGATAACCTTCACTTTTATAACGGCTCAATTATAACTTGGATTCCAGAAAAAAGTGGAAAACCACTAACTTTTAATCAGGATGATTTTGAAGATGGTGACATTTATGTGAGTTCTGCTTCAGTGGGTATTTACATTTATCAACCAGAGAAAGTTGATATAGTGGCAAAAGATTTAGCTGAAATCTATAATTGGTCCGGCTATACAACAGATTCATCTGGAAATATTTATTGTGAATTAGATATTGAAGATATGGCTGATTATTTATTATCAAGAAAATCGAGTTGGAAAGACACACTAGTCAATGGAACTGATTATGATAATTATGAATCTCGTTATTATCAACCTGATATTGATTCATTATTTAGATACGATTTAAAAAAAGAAAATGAAATCCTAGCAGTAAAGGCTCTGATTAAAGAATTAGGCGGTTTAGAGGAGTTTATCAAAGAATGTGATAATGAAAACTTAGAAAGTAAATCAGAAGATGAAATAATTAATTTCTTACTTAGAGAAAGATTTTATTCTACTTTAGAACCACTTTGTAAAGAATCAGAGATTATTGGTGATATAAGACAAACAATAGCAGATTGGAAATCTCAAGCACATTGTGATAGAAATCAAGAAGAATTAGAAGGAGAGTTTGATAGAATAATAGGTAGAGAGGGAATTGAATTTACTAAATCCAGAAAAGAAGGTCAAAGGTATTATTATCGTAGGATACCTAACACAGATAGAAAAGAAAAAGTTTATTATGATGAAATCGTTTGGTTTTATCAAGTCAAGTTTGATGAAAAATGGATAACAGATTATGGAAAAGCTCTTCCTAACTATTCATTAAAATCTGTATTTGGTGAATGGTGTTCTGATTGTTATTTTGAGAATGAACTTAAACCACATTTTTCTGATTGGGGAGATGTTGATAGTGAGGCTTTAAATAAAGAGATTGGAGCTATTTTGAAAAATTATTTAAAAGAGTGAAACGGATAAAAAGATTTAAAATATTTGAGGCGACAGAAGAGTTGGTGCAAGATATTTATCTTGATTTTAAAGATAAGGTTCTATATCTTCAAGATGATTTTGACCATATTGAATTTGAAACTGAGATTTCTCGTTCCAGAGTTGTAGGTGATAGTAATTTCATGATTTCTCTTTGGATAAAAAGCACCAAAATGAATCCACATGGTCATTTACAAACTTTTAAAGTAAATGATATTCTTCCACTACTCGAAAACATAAATGATTTTCTAAAATCGAATGGTATGGAATTATATCATCTTGTTTCAGATACTCCAAACAAACCATCTAAATCTGGAAGAAAATTGGAATTTCCTTATGAAGATGTGACGAGGATTTACATAACTTGGGATTAATTGAATAAATCTTTAGCTACTGAGTATTGTTTATCAGAAAGAACTTTATGGTTTTTACCATCAACTTCAATTTTATTACACCATTTAGATGCTAAGTTCTTTTTGAGTGAAATAAGAAAGGAGTTTTCTCCTTCATATTTTCTGATTTTTTTATTTAGTTCGAGTTTTTCTTGTAGTTCCATAATACAAAGATACAAACAAAAGTATTACATATTTAAGTAGTCCTTAAACTTCATCATCATATATTCTGTAATCAAGTCAGAAGCATTAACCGAGTTGATATATTTCTTATCTAACTTAACGGTTTGACTCATTTTCTCAACCTTAGAACCATCTCCTTTAGCCATTACTTCGTGGTAATCTCTTTCTGTTAAAGTGATAAGAGCTGGATGATATTTAGAAGAGTGTCCTTTAGAGATAAAAAGAGGTTTCATAAACTCGATTTTAAAGTCAGGTCTGATTACTATACCAGCTTCTTCTTCAATCTCTCTAAGTAGAGTTTTTTCTGGAGTTTCTCCTTCTTTCATAGTCCCACTTAAAACGGTCATATGATATTCTTGACCATCTACCATTTTGAAGGTTGGAATATATTCATGTCGGAGAATAAATTGATTTTCTTCGATTAAGTAAATAATACAAACTACGAAGTCTGGTTCTTTGATAACTGACCAGTCTTCGTAGTTGATTACTGATAAATGTCCTCCATCAAAAAGAACATTATCTTGTTTTGGTGTGAAATCGGTTTGAGGTTTTAACTTAGAGAATTTCTCCATCTTAATTATACAATTTCTTGTATATATTAAAATTATTTATTTAAAACTTCTTTATTGTAGTATTCATCAAATCCTTCCAACATTTTAGAAACTGAAGGAGTTTTATCAAGACCAATAATCTCATCAATTAGTCCAAAGTCAAGAGCTTCATCTGAGTTATACCAACGATCTCTACGAGAGAACTCAAGAACTTCATCAAATGTTTTACCACAATTTTGAGCCAAAATTTTGAAAAGGATGTAGTTATACTTTTCAGCTTCCATTTGATTGATACGAGTATCTTGAACATTACCTTGTGTTCCATGACTTACTTGGTGTGTCATTACTTTAGAGAATACTAAAGATGAACGCTTACCTTTAGCTCCGGATGAAAGAAGAACTGAACCCATTGAAGCACACATACCAATATTTACGGTAGCTACATCAGATGAAATATAATTCATCAAATCAACAATACCTAATCCACAAAGAACTGAACCACCTGGTGAGTTAATATAAAGTGTAATATCTCTTTTTTCAGCAGAATCAAGATAAAGTAATTGAGCCTGAACAATATCAGACATATGCTGATCAACCACTCCGGAGACCCATATTATTCTATCTCTAAGTAATCTAGAGAATACATCAATTTGAGTTGCTCTCAATTCTCTCTCTTCGAGAATATAAGGTGTCATAGAGTTTTCAAAAGCGTCAAGTGATGTTGAAGAGATGCCTTGACTAAGTGCGAATTTTTTAAAGTCTTTTCCGTAATTCATTTGTAAGTTATTTAGTGGATTTTTTATGGAAAAGAAAGTAAAAAGTTTATTATCGGAGTAATTTTCTTGTTTGAAAAAGTCCGATTGTAAAAGATGACAAAAAACAAATAGTCAAAATCCAACGGATTATTAATCCATCTGGAGTGAATGGATTAACTTGAGTGATAAGAAATCCACAAGATAAGAGTGCCAATAGATTAGTGATAAATAAAAACTTTTTCATATCACAAATGTAAAATAAAAAAAGACACACTTTACAACTTATGAAAATACTCTTAATAGACATAGATGGAACTTGTTCTGAAGACATTAAAAATGAAGATTCACATCTTTATCCAACAGCTGAGGTTATTCCCGGTTCATTAGAACAAATCAATAAATGGTATGATGAAGGAGACCATATTACCTTCTTTACTGCTCGTGAAGAAAAAGATAGAGTAGTAACTGAGATTTGGTTAAAAGAAAAAGGATTCAAATATCACGGTTTAGTTATGGGAAAACCAAGATGTATGAATCCTGAGGATGAATATGTTTGGATTGATAATCGTAAAGTTCGTGGAGTCACTTACAAAAATGTATGGAGTGACTTACAATTAGTCAATAAAGAAATCTTAACCTTTGAAGATTAATACTTATACATTTTAGTAGCCTTTCTCGCCTTTAATTGGCTTTTAGTATTGTTGTTTTCGGTGTTTCCGATTTCTAATTTAGCTGATTTACGTTTCAGAACAAGTCCTTCAACCATATCAATGGTAGTCAAATCATCAAAGATTTGTTTAAAACCAGTTTCAAAGCTTTTCACACGATAAACATTATCCGAAACTGAGTAAAGATAGGGTTTTTCAGAATCTTTTTTCCCATATAATTCATCCAACAGAGTAATCCTATCAGAGAAAGTAGAGCCAACTAAGTAATCAGATTTGAAAACGAGTATGTCGAATATAACCAGTTTGTGGTTGAATGTGACACCACGTTCATCTTGTTTAGATTTGTTAAGGTATTCACCGTTAATTACCATTAACTCACCTGGATTACACTTGTAAAGTGAATTCAGTTCAGCTTGTGATATTTCGAAGTTTGTAAGACGTTGATTATGGCGGTTCATAACCATATTACGAGTGCCATCCATGAAGATAACACAATTAGAACCATTAAGTTTTGGTTGGGCGATAAGTGATTTGTTATCCCAAAAGTTGAGTTCAGAATCGGGTATCGCGTTCTTCGGTCTTGGGGGATAGATATATCGATAAGAGTTATACTTCATATCACAAAGATAGTGAAAATAATCTAAATGACAAAATTATCTTGTTAAAATATGTTGTAAATCTGAATTGTGTTTTTCGGAGTATCTAAATCCTAATCTGTCAGCGATTTCGATTTTTCGTCTGATTATATTTAGAGGATTTTCCAGTTTGAGTTTATCAAACTCTAAGATATCAGTATCAACTTGTTTAAAAAAATCAAATTGAATATTGATTGGTGAAGAAAAGATACCTCTTTTATATTTTATCCAAGTAGTTCCAATGTAATTTTCTAAATCATCGGTAGAATACATTAGTTCTAGTAGCTTTCCGAATTGTGGGGACTTCCATTCTGGAATGACAATATCGATATCTTTAGCATCTCTATCTAAGAGACCTAATAGTTTCAGAGCATTAGAACCGGTAATTACTTCACCAGGAGCAAATTTAAGGTATGCGTTGTATCGGTCTGATTGAATAAACTCTTTATAATTCTTTTCATTCAGTGTGAATTGACGTCCTTCTAAAATCTGTATTTGAAAGTCACGAAAAAGTGATTTAACTAAATTAGATTCGGGATTATTGGTCTTGATTTTCATTATTTATCTCCTGCATTAACTCCTGAGATAGAAACTCTTGAGCCATTTGATTAAATGAGTCATATTGTTCGAATGATTCAAATTGAAAGTTTTCGCGGATTGTTTCTATAATATTCTCTGTCATTGTTTGATTATTTATACAAAGATAAAGAAATTTATTTAATAATCAAACTATTTACCACTTAATTTATCCTTTAACTGAACCAGTTCAGAAATAGCCAATTTGAATTCTTCACTCTTGGAAAATCCTTCATTTAATGCGTATTTGTGAGCAATGTCAATCACTTCGTTAAGATTAGTAGAAGTAAAGTTTTGAGACATATACTCTTTGATTTTGGTTTCAGCTTCTGATTCAGAAATGTTATACTTCTGAGATAGAAATCCTCTGAACTCAATGAGTATTTCGGAGTTGGTTATAAGTGATTTTTTTACTTCTGGATCGAGAGGTAAAAAGTTAAGAGCCAATTTTAATTGGTCAAGTGAAATAGGTAGTGTCATAATATTAGTTAGTTTTTAATATGTTATTTATTTTAATATGTCTTTGCACTGATACAATATTTAAGATTTGTAATCACCTCTGATTTTATTATATTATGAAGTTCTCCTTTATTCATTTTCTAAAATCTGGTCTAAGGCAAAGTCTCTTAACTTTTGTTTTAGAACATCATCTGTTGTCCCTTCAGAAATTAGTTCCATTAATTTAGACATTCTTTTGTTTAGTTGTGTTATAGCCTGAACATTATCGAATGATTGAGTGTCATATTTTTGTCCTTTCCAAATCATTTCAAATTTGGTTTTCTGGTCTGTGACAGCTACTACCCAAAAAGTACAGTTATCATATTTGAGAAATTTTTTGTAATTTTCAATCAGTTCATGAGCGTGTGTATGACCCAAACCATCTACATTTAGATAAACTACAAAAATTGGATTATCAAGGTCTAATTCATCGGTTTTAATTTTCATCTAAAAGGTCAGTTATTTTTTTTTCTCTATCAAATAGGTCTAATATTTTATGTCCGATTTCTGTTAAGTTTGCATTAGATAGATTATCTATGACTATTATATTTTTTTCAGATAATGTTTTGAAAATTGGATTCATTTTGTAAGAATTGTAATTTAATCCTTCTAAAACAACATTATAAGATTTTCTATTGTATAGAAACTTCTTTTTTAGAAAAATAACTTCTTCATCAGTTAATTCAATATCTATACTAATTGAAAACTTCATTTAAAATTGGTTTAAATCTCCAGAAAATCTTTTCTTCAACTTCTTGTTTAGTCACAAATCCAGCCCAATCAACTTCTTCTATTTGTAATTGTGATTTATCAACCACTTCATTAGTCAATTCCAAATCTTTCAAAGATTCGATATTAATTTGATAAAGATAGACCTTTTTGAAAAAGTTTCTACCTTTCTTGTATGGAACCATGAATCTATTAACTATTCTATCTTTAGAGACTTTTATTCCAGTTTCTTCAAAACATTCTCGAATGGCAGCATCAATAATGTCTTCACCGTCTTCAACTAAACCTTTGGGAAAAGAGAATGAGTCTTTCCAAGGTGCATTAGTTGGATGGCAAAGTAGAATAGAATCTTTATATCTAATAATTATACCAGCAGATATTTTCATTTCTTTTTAGGTTTAATGATCATATTCCAACGATTGCCTTCTAGTTTAGGAAGTGCTTCTGGTATGCCTAATTCTTCAACAAAGTGTGCGAACTTGAGCATAACTATTTCACCACTTGCCTTCATTGCCATTTGACGACCTTTCATCAAGAGTGAAAGTTTCACTTTATCACCGCCTTCTAAAAACTCAAGGGCTTTTTTTGCCTTGATGCCTAAATCATGGTCGGCTATATTTAGTGAAAGTGAGATTTCTTTTAGTTGCGTCTTATGAACATTCTTTTTAGCTTCTTTTTCTTTCTTTTCAGAATCATAAAGAAACTTACCATAATCCTCAATTCTGACGATTGGAGGAGAGGCATTTTCATTAATTAGAATTAAATCAACGCCTTCTTCTTGAGCAATCTTAGATGCTTCAAAAGACGACATGATTTGTCCGTTGTAAGAGCCTATAATCCTGACTTCAGGAAAACGTACTTCTCCGTTTATTTTGTGTTTTCGTTCTTTTTTTACAAAAGGTTTCTTAGCCATTTATTAATTGATTGATTGTTATATCACGTTTATCTCTAATTGTTTTGTGAAACCACCATGTCCTTTCATAATGTTTACGAAGTTCTCTCCAAGTCGGAAGTTTCTCCCACACACCATATATTAAAAGAGAATCATGCCAAATTGGTAAACTTTGAACTTGTGTTGGTAGATTTGAAAAGTCACCAGTGTTTTTAATTTCACCTTTGTCATTAGTCCACTCATAAGTCCTATTATATTCCCATGTTCTTCGCCAATCTACCCATTCAACTTCAACGGTTTGGTCGCAAGGAAGTGAATTAAGATAAATTCCAATTTTTGGATAATGTAATTTTTGACCAGTTGTATAATCACTTATCAGTTTTTCATAAAGAAATACTTTTCCAGGTGTCCATAGTCTAACTGATTTTGTATCAACACCATCTAATATTTCAAGAGTATCATCATAGTCAAAGAAATTCCAAAGTTTAAAGTGTTTAGTAAACTCTTCATTTTCTTTCTCAATAAACTGATGTTTATCTACTTTTTCATAAAGTCCTTTAACGTATTTCTCGTAGTCGTTAGTCATTATTTAAAATCTTCATTTGTTCGATACCTACCTAATCCAACGGTATCAAATTCATCCATACCAGGTTTTGCCTCAACTCCCATCATCTTCAAAGCTTGATTGATAGGATTAGACACAGGATCAGTTCTAGTATCTTCATCCATTAATATGTTATTATCACGATAGAGTTTAGCTGATTGTTCACCAAATCCACCAAAGTAATCGGTTTCGATTTCACAGATTAGTTTTCCACTTTGCCATTCTTTTGATTTAGGTATTTTTGTTGTTGCGAAAATACCTTCACCTAAAAAGGTGTATTTAACATCACCGTGTTTAATTTTGAATGAAGTTTCTTTGTTTTCTAAGAGAGTTTCAAGTTTATCGTCTCTTAAATCTTCTACTTTAAGTAGATATACTGATATTGCGTGCATAGTTAGTGTTTACATCCGTGTGGGTGACACCCATCACTTTCTTTAATCTTTTTATAATTCAAATAATGTGCTACTATCAAAATTACTAATCCTATAATATGTAAAGGTTCATAATCGTGAATAACTCCACCAAATATAGCTAAAAATCCTGAAAAGAAAAGGACTAAAGATGTGAAATATTTGTGTTTTATCACATTATCCAGAAATGACAGAGTTCCAATCAAGAATGCCATTACTATAAGGAATAATTCTACTTTCATGTCCAATTGTAAAAAAATCGGAAAAGTAGTTGCTAATAGGGGAAATACCAAACAATGTATTAAACAAATAAGTGAGGTCCAGATTCCAAGTTTATCTTTCATCTTGCTAATATACACAAAATTATTTAGAAAACAAAACTACGGTAATTGTATCACCAATTTTAAAGTTATCATAAATATCACCATATATATCTCTGGCATATTTTATAGTTGTATCGCCTAACTCTTGAAATCCTATTGCAAAAGAAGTAGTATCTTTTATTGGATAAGTTTTCAATTCATAAGCATCGATAGGTGACCATTTATCTACTATGATTACATTTCGATGATTTTTTTTATCAGAAACAAGTTTGATAACATTACAAGAACTGAGTAAAAAAAATGAAGTCAGGATAAGAAGAAGTTTTTTCATAAAAATAAGAAGAGAGATTTTAATCTTATTTATTAAAAAACCATTTTGTTTTAATTAAAAAATTAAATAATTTTTAACCAATTCTGGTCTTTTTTTGATTGATAACATCAATAAAATCTGATATTTCTTCTTCAGTGTAAGAATCTTTTTCTTCTTCAAAAATATCTTTTGGCATCCAAATCATATAGACATCAGATCCACCACCTTGGTATCTAGATCTCATCTTCATCATATTGACCATTTGTAGGTCTTCTGGATTGTAAATATTGATTTTAACAAAGTTCTCAACTTCTAATGTTTTTCGATATGAACCATCTTCTTTTTCAACAAACTTATCTCTACCGATAAAAACAAAAAGGTCGTGAGTTTCATCTCTACTTCTTTCTAAATCAGTTCTTACCAATTTTCTAGAGATTAATTGAATTGCTTTATCTAAATCTCTTTCTTGCATAGATTTGAAATTGTCGATTCTGGCATAAACATCACCAAGATCATAAGTTCCTTCAACCACTTGTCTAATTCGTTCTGATTCATCTGACTTTAATAAACTAACAAGAAATAAGAAGTAAAATCTTCTGGCTGATACATCATCTGATTTGATTTTTTCTATCGTTTTTTCTATCAATTCTAAAATCCAATCGTCATTTATATCAATACCGAATTGGTCTTCTAAGATTTCAGTATCATCTAAATCGAGTAATTCAGATTTACCAAAGAAGAAAGCATTTTTATTTTCATTATAATCATCTAATTTAACATCATGCCAAGCATCTTTGATGCCAAACTCATTTGTTCTGCCATCATACCAAACTTCATCTTCTAAGCATCTTTTGATAAACTTGTCAAATATTACTTTATAGATACCAGAAGTTCCATCACCATTTTTATTCTGAGTTAATTCTACTATTCTTTTCAATTCTCCTTCATAAGGATTCATATGAATAATATAAGGACCGCCACAATCTTCGGGTAGAAACTCAAATGTTTTTAGATTGTTTTTTCTTACATCTATTAAACCTGTGACTGAACCAAACTTTGGAATTTCAGATAAACCTTTATTAAATAAATGAACATCACCTTCGACTTGTATTTCACCATTAACAACTTTGTGTTTATTAGTTCCAAAGCTACCTGGAAGATATCTCTCACAAAACTCTTCAGGTGATAATGATTCTGAAGATTCAAATATTTGATATGGTTTTAAATGTTTCATATTAAATATATATATTAATATGGGAATTTTAAAATTCAAACAATTTGAGTCATATGAAATTGATAATTTTCCTTCTTTTCAAGATGTTGAAGAATACTTTTATGACTTCCTTGATGAGATTGATAGTAAATTATATGGATATCAATCTGGTTATAAGTTTTATCTTGAGCCACATCAAATCCGAGAACCTTACAGAGAGCTAGTATCAAAAAAATCGAATTATATAGACATAGTTGATACAAAAATTCCAAACAAAAAATTAGAATTCCTATCTAATTATTGTTATGTAGATAATTTCAATTTTTCGGAGCATCCAAGTAATCAGATTTGTTTAGATTCTATAAGAAATGGTGCCAAAGCTTATAAACATTTAATGATTCAATTTGCTGATACTTTATTTTCCAAGTCAAAATTAGATTTATTAATTGAGTGTTTAAAAAGATTTTATCATGTTGAAGGTTTTCGACCTTATGGGGATTTATGGACTGAAAGTTGGATTACTCCAGGCTATAATAAAGAAGAAAAATTAGGATTTGTGGGAATGTTGGTAAATTGTTCAGACGAAGAATACATTAAATTGGCTCAACTAATCGAACAAAGAGAATTTAATAAAAAATTAATTCACCATTTTATATGAGATTTCAATTATTCAAAATGTTTGAAAGTAGGACTTCTGAATTATCAGAAGCTGAGTTCAGAAAAATCTTACATGAAAAATGTAAAGATTTTGTTAAGGCTCCCAAGTTATTACAGAGAAGTAAAACTTCAGAAGGTCCGATATTTTCTTATATCAATCCAAAAGCTTATGATAGAGCACCACTTAAAAAATCAGATAGATTTACAGATGGTGTTGAGTCAAGACATCATACACTACTCATGGATAATTTACCGAGTTGGTCAAAGTTTCCTAAAAGAAGTCAATCTGTGATTGGTCTAACTAGTGCTGATCAAAGAATTATATTTGGAACTCATCGTTATTTAATCATACCTTTCGATGGTGCTACTTTCGGTGTAGCTCCATCAGCTGATTTATGGGCTTGTCAAATTCATGTAACCGACCAACGACCTTTAGTGGAAGATTTGACTCTTTCATTTAATGATAAGTTTTCTGAAATAATGGTTGTTAATAAGATTTCAGATGCTTCTTATTCAGAAATGATGTCTGACTTACAGGCACAATATTATTTGTGGTTAAAAGATTCATTTTCTGCGTTTAGGAGTGTCTCATCAGATATACTTAAAATCAATAAACTATTTAAAAAGTTCAAAGAAAAGGGGGTCAAGAATGTCGAAGATGGATTTAATCATTTCTTTTCACCTGATAGATTCCGTGGAACTGATTTAGATGATTTAGAAGGATTTCATGTTATGAATTGGTCTTATCTTACTAATTTAGATAGATGGCATTCTTACGAGTTTTGGACTGATTCTGAGTGTTTACTTTATTATATTGGAAAAACTGAAAAAGAAGATGACATTCAAGAAGCTTATGATTCATTTATAAGTGATTTCATCATCAATAAATAATATATAGAGTATGTTTAGATATGATGAGTTTATACTTGAGAGTCAGTTAGATTTGATTTCAGAATCTATACTTTACTTCTCACCAAAGCTAAGAAAATTATTCAAAAAATTATCTGACAAAGATGGGGCAACTGGAGAAATTGCTACTGCTCTTGTTGATTTAGAGTTTGATAATCTAAAAGATGATATAACCTTTATTGATTTTGATAAAGATACATCTTATGTATCATTTACAACGGCAAAGAATGCTAGAAAGAATTTAGCTGAAAAATTTCCTGAGGATGATTTTTCAAATCTTTATAAGATGTTTGAGGATGATCCAATGATGAGCCTATCTAATAATCTTCACGATATAAGAAATGAATTATGGACCAAATCAAGAAGTCCGTTAAGACTTGGAAGATTTTTAAATAGATTATTTCCAGGTAAGTTCACACCAGTTCAAATCGAAGAGTTCACTAATAACTTTAAAGCCGCTCAAGAAAAACAAGCTGAAAGATTCCTTCTTGTCAAAGGTGATGATATAGCTTTTTGGTATAATGTGAAAAATTATTGGAAAGATGATGGAACTTTGGGTAATTCTTGTATGAAGGGAAAACCTCCTCACTTTTTTGATATTTATACAAAGAATCCTGATAAATGCCAAATGCTTTGTTTGGTTGAAGAAACCGAAGAAGGAGTAGATAAATTAAAGGCTCGAGCTTTAGTTTGGAAAGTTGATACTATTAAAGGTTCTGTTTCTACACCGAATCCAGAAAAGTTTGAGTATTTCTTGGATAGACAATATGCGATAGATGATTCTTATATTCAAAAAATGAGAGATTATGCCATATCTCAAGGATGGGCTTATAAAGCAAGAAATAGTCATAGTAGTTTTTCAGGTGTTGTTTTCAATGGTCAAAGTTATTCTGTGAATATGGTTGTTGAAATAAAAGCTGAACAATATGGTAAATATCCTTATATGGATACATTCAGAAGATATAACATATTCAATGGTAATCTTCACAACGATGATGATAAAGACGGCAACCATGCTGGTCAATACATTCTGGAAGATACTGGTGGAGGTTACGAAGAGATATCTGATGAAGAAAGATTGTACTCTGAATATTATGATAATGAAATTCCAGAAGATCAGGCAGTTTGGTCTGAACCGATGCAAGATTATTTATGGAGAGATAGAGCAGTTGAAGTAACAAGAGGTGGTAGAAGAAATCGTGGTTGGTATCCTCGTGATTATGATGATTTAGTTTATAATGAGTGGAACGATGAATATTTATATGTAGATGATGCTACTTATTCAGAATATTATGGATATTATATTTACACAGATGATTCTGTTAGTGTTGTTCATTCAATTAATAAAAAAACAGGCGATTGTAATAGTGATTACTATCCTGTTCATACAGATGATTCTGATTATGTAGATTTCTATAAAATAAGAGATTTAGTTTGGTATCAAAATATAGTTAAAAAGGCTAAATATTGGGATGAACATAGTGGTATCTTGAAAGAGCTTTTGACTAAAGATACAGAAGGTGATTGGATTATTGATAAGTTCAAAATCACACTACATAGAATGAAAGAACCAATTGATTTTGTGAATGAAGATGATGTTGTTATAACTTTCGAGTGGATCCATGAAATGGATGCTAAACTATTGGGTATAGATATCTTTGATGAAACCAAAATCTCCGATGTTTGGACATATACTGATGATTTGAAAGAAGCTAATTTAATAAACAAGTTAGAAAAAGCTATTCATACTTCATTAAACTCAGGACAATTATCACTTTCATTTGGTGAAGATTTTGATAAACCAGAAAAAGATAGAATTGCTAATCTTCAAGGTAGATTAGAACAATTGAAAAACTTTTTAGTTGATTAAAAAAGTTCTCTTATTTCTTTTCGTGTTAATTTGAGTTTTCCGGAATCGATTCTACTTAGAAATCGACCATTTCTGTCAAGAATTATCTGTTTAACAATTTTAGAATCTTCAAGAGTATCTACCGACACTACGTGGTAGTAGGATTGACCCAGTTGATTTGTTTCCAAAACTTGGAGATTCTTGTATTTTTGATACTTTGTTGTTGTGCAAGACATGACAAAAAGTAATGGCAAAACTAAAAATAGTATTTTCTTCATTTTGAATATTTAAAGTAAAGATAATTAAAAAAAATTAAAAAATGGAGGTTAAGATAACTTATTTCCATAGACAATAAAAGTATTATCATCAACCATAACTAAAAATAAATTAACTATTTCTTTGTCTTTGAAGACATCTAATCCTTTATTAAGAGCTTCTTTTTCAGAATTAGCGACAACTAAAACATAACAATACATTTTTTCATCTTTGAAGTGAGTCTCAACTGGTGTAGTTCCTCGAGCACTTTTACCAGATAAATTTTCAGACCATTTTTTTAAGTCTTTTTTGATTTTAGAACCTTTAGCTTCTGCTATATTATCATCTGATTTTACAACCTCAGTTTTAACTTCTTTTTTTATTTCTTTCGATTCTGCTGGTGTTAACGAAGCGAGTGAAAGAAAACCAGCAAGAGCAAGTCCTTTAAGACCCTCATTGACTTCATATTCATTAAATCTTTGTAAATGTTTCATTCTTGATATGATTTTCTTTTATATATTAATTGTTAAAAATGATTAATATATACTTTAAAATAATTTTTTTTATGAGAAAAATTGCCAATAGTTTAAATCAACTTCCAATTATAGGTCAAAAGTTTGAGTTCGGTGAAGTCAAAATGGCTGAACAAAAACACAAAGATAAAAGGATGGAAATAAGTTTTCATTTTGATCTACCACAAGATAAACAAGATTTATTACAACAAAGAATTGATAATGGGGAAGTTCTAACTATTAAAGAATTAAATACAACCTTTGCACCTAATCCAAATGAAGTTTATCAATTAATTCAATGGCTCAAATCAAATGGATTTTCTAAAATCAAACAATCTAATGATAAAATGAATGTTTATGCGACCTCTACAGCTGATAATATTTCTAAAAAACTTGGTTGTGATGTTGTGGTGGTGAATGATGGTGAAAAAGAAACCGTTTCGATGAATGGTGAAGTGAATTTGCCTCTCAATCTTTCTTTGAATATCAGTTCAATCAATGGTTTACAACCATTTTTAATTCACAAAAAGAAATCTCAAAAAAATGGTAATATTCATACTTTTAATCCAAAAGCTAAAACTGCGGACACTTACATCAAAGGTAAGCCACCTTACATTGTGAATGAAATATTAGGAGCTTATAATGGTTTAGGCATGACTTTCTCTGGTTTAAATCAAACTATCGGTATATTAATTGATACTGCTCCTTATAACTCTGATATGACTAAATTTTGGCAAGCAAACAATCTACCGAATAATCTAAGTCGTCTTACAGTTATTAATGTTAGAGGTGTTAGTTTACCTGCACCGAGTGGTGAAGAAAGTTTAGATGCTCAATGGACATCTGGAATAGCTAAAGATGCTCAGATAAAGATTTATTGTTCTGGTGATTTGTATTTCACTTCACTTGACCAAGCATTAGATAGAATGTATTTAGATGCTGGAACTGATTCAACATTCAGACAAGTTTCAGTGAGTTTAGGACTTGGTGAAAAGTTTATGAGTTCTGGTGAATTAAATACTGAAAATATTAAATACCAGCGATTAAGGGCTCTCGGTGTTAATTGTTTCATATCAAGTGGTGATAGTGGTTCAAATGAAGGAGGACAATTACAAGTCAGTTTTCCGGCTTCAAATCCAAATGTTATTGCAGTTGGTGGTACGAGATTAATACTTACAAATACTGGAGCAATTTCTTCTGAAAATGCTTGGTCTGGTAGTGGTGGTGGTGATAGTGTCAAATATACAAAACCAACATGGCAAAATTCTATTCCTGGTACAAGAAGAATGGTACCTGATATATCAGCACCAGCAGATCCATCGACTGGAGCTTATGTTGTTTTGAGTGGTTATGTTTATCAGATTGGTGGAACATCTTGGTCAGCACCTGTTTGGGCAGGTATCTGTGCTCTTATCAATGATGCTAGAGTAAAATCAGGTAAATCAAGAATTGGATTTTTACCACCACTTATCTATGGTTCAATTGGAACTAATCGGTTCAGAGATATCACAAGAGGGAAAAATGGAGTGTATTCAGCCGGTGTTGGATATGACAAAGTTACCGGTATAGGTACTCCGAATATTAAAAACTTGATTAACTATTTAGTTAGTTTACCATAAATAAAAAAACCGAACATTTAGTTCGGTTTTTCTTAAAAAGAAAATTATATTAAGCAAGTGCTTTTTTAGCCATTTCAGAAACAACTTTCTTGTCGGCTGGAAGAGTTGAAAACTCTTTCATGATTTGACCAATGTTTTTAACACCAGAAGCTACAAGTGCTTCTATTTTTGACTGAATTTCTTCTGCTGAAAGTTGTTTTGGTAAGTATGCTTCTACAATAGCCAATTCGACTTTAGCCTTTTCGTCATTTGCTATACGAATATTTTCTTTACAATTTTTAGCAAATTTGTTCAAGATTTTGACAACTTCTTCGTCTGAAAGATTTTCTACCATTGAGTTTTTCTCAGCAGTTTGAATTTCACCCTTTAGTGTTCCAAGAAAGGATTTCAACTCCATGTTCTTTTCTTTGAATGCTTTCATGAAGTCAGTGTTGATTTGTGCTTTAAGTGACATTTTTTTCAATTTTAAATTGTTTCTACAAATATAATATAAAAAATTGAAGATTTGGAACTTCTGTTTTTGTCAGGTCTAAAGCCTAAAACCTATAACAAAAACTTTGTGGACTAACCACTTGGACTTGTATCTTAAAAAATTACGGATTTTAGTCCCCAATTTTTTATTGGCAGTGTTACCATTCTGCCTCTCAGCATTTCAGACTACTGAGATTAATTCTTCAATTTAATGGTGTTTCATAAATCCATTTTATTACCATCATATAAAATGGGTCCTGGTTTTCATTAGATATTTTAACCGTAATATGACCCAGTTATTCATATTAAAATTAACCTCCTTCATTCATTATTATTATATTATAATTCACGGTGGTTGACCAGGTTTATCAAGGAGATAAACTTATTGACTGGCTGTGTAGAGTATATCATTTCATCTACTACCACAATTTTAGTCAACTCGGTAGGATTTCAACCTACATCCAAAGAGGGAATCAGCCACGGGTTAAATCACGTATAGTCAGTAAACTGACAGTAGTATCCAACCGATACTTACTCCGTTATTATGCGACGGCTTAGCTCTTCATGAGCCTTCGAGTTGTTGTTTCTTTCTTACTACAAAGATAAAAAAAGTTTTCAGAAAATTAAAATTTTCTTTGATATTCTCTTTCTAAATCTTTCTCTTTAATGCTATTTCTTTTATCCCAGTTCTTTTTTCCACGACAAATACCAATTTTTAATTTGAATCGATTTTTGAGAGTAAATACTTCCAAAGGTATTACCGTGATTCCCCTTTCATCATAAGATTTAGAAATCTTATTGATCTCTTTCTTAGTAAGAAGTAGTTTCTTATCACGCATTTCTTCGTGATTATTATAAGTGGCTTCTTTATATTTAGCAATACGCATATTCTTAATGAATAACTCACCATCCTTGAATATGATATATCCATCATTGAAATTAACATCACCTCGCCTTAGAGATTTAACTTCTGAACCAGTTAAAACTAAACCGGCAACAAAGTCTTCTACTACGAAATAATCAAAATAAGCTTTTTTATTTACTATTTTCATAACTACAAATATACTATTTAATTCCCAATTCTTCTAATTTTAGATTTCTAACTCCAGATTTGATAGAAGTCCAATCATCACACCTTTGTTCATCCGGACGACTAACTTCTCTACGGTATAACTTATGAAACTCACAAGCATACTCGATGTAGTAATCATCTAAAGGGAACTCTTTAGAGTTTTTAGAAGTCAAATAAAAACAATTTTTACAACATTCATTTTTCATATTCCTAAATCTTCTAATCTTGAATCTCTTAAAAGTAATCTTAATTTACCATCTCTCATTTCTTCTACGGTGTAAAAATGTCCAGAATAATACCACTGCTCATTTTCAAAATCATCTTTAATAAAGAAACGACCATCTTTCCAAGAACCTTTTATTACATCATAGATTTTATCTTTGGTTAGAGTATTGATATCATTTGTTTTACATGCTATTTTCATGAGAAGATTTTATCTAATTTAATTTCTCTGATTCTAGCTTGTAATTCTTTTTTAACTTCTTCGTGTTTTCTTACTGGATAACCTTTAACTTTTATATCATATCCATCATAAACAACATACCTTTTCATTTGTTTAAAAACACCAAGAGTTAAAGTGTCAGTCATATAGGGTAGAGGGCAATCTAAAAGGTTTGGCTTATTAATTGAGATGATATGGTCAGTGTCAATATAAACTATGTGATAAGGATTATTCTCTAATATTTCATCATATAATTGATAAAGATATTTAGCCATCAATCCAAGAATCAAGTGACCTTTTGTTTGTTTTGAAAACTCACCATAAAGTGAATTGACCCAAACTTTCCACTTTTGATAGTCATTAGCAAAATTGTTTGGCCAGATATTTTGACCACCATTAACATTCATACCCAATTTAAGATTATTGACATTATAAAAAAACCATTTTAATTTCTCTGCCTCTTCTGGAATATGAATTAATCCTTCATCATGTAATAAAGTCATAATACGAGGATACATTTGAGTAAAATTAGTTACTTGAAGATTTTCAATAATAACGTCTTTATACTCTTCATTCATCCAATTATAACCCCCTTTGAAAGTTGTAAGTCCAGAACTTTCAATTTCTTGTTTTTCTTTTAAAAGAATGTCTTTATGTCGTTGTGGCAATTTCATCGAATAGTGATTTAATTGATATTTCTCTTAATTCTTGTTTAGTATTATTGATGTAACGGTTGTCTGTTATTTTATCTTTTTCTATTGACACCGTATCACCTAAAAACTTTATGACTAAATCAGCCACATACATCAGTGTCATACCACCCCTGAACTCAACCTGAACATTCATCGGAGTCATAGTGGCATAAATACCTGTTAAAAGAATCAGTTTAAATTTTACCAAGCTTTCGGTATTGGAAAGTGTAAACAGAAGGCTTTGTAATTCTTTTACAAACTTTGAAATATATTTAGCCTTGCTAAAAGTTTCTTGATATTTATCACCTGTTTCTTTTTCTTCGTTAAAATAAAGAGTAGATAAATCAACTACAATATAATTTATTGAATCATCATTAAGTAATGAGTTTAGTTTGTAGTCTCTAAAATGTGCTAATGAACTGAAGTGTTGTAAAATCTCAGAGGCTTCTGCTGATTCAAAAAGAGTGACACTCGGAAGAAATCTCAGTAGTTTTTGAACTGAGATTTCATTCTGAGTGTCATATCCAATAAGTGTAGTATTGGTAAGTAATATTCTATCAAGAATATTCATTAGTTCAAGTGTTTATCAATCAAAGACTTTAATTGAGCTTTAGAAGCGTTACCTACGTGTTTTTCAACAATCATTCCATCTTTATAAACTAAGATTGTTGGAATAGAGCGGATGCCTAATTCTTGGGTAGTTTCTGAGTTTTCATCAGCATTTAATTTGCCGATTCTGACATTATCATATTCGTTTGATAATTCATCTACAATTGGACCCACTATCTTACACGGACCGCACCACGGAGCGAAAATATCAATGAGAGCTACACCAGTTGAGGTGAATTCTTTGTAATTTGAGTCAGTTACATTTATTGCCATATTTTAAATTTTATTTTTATATCTTTAAAGATTAAGAAGTTTATTTATACATTTCATCGAGCATTAGAAACTCTTTTTCAGTTTCGGCTATTAGAATAGCTCGTCCATTTCTAATTTGTGACTTTATTGTACTTAAATTTTTTCCTAATTGGTCGGCTATATCTTTATAAGCCATTTTTTGGATTTCTCTCATTTCAATAACTTGTTTGTAAGGTTCTTTTAGTTGAGATATTCTTTGAAGCATTATTTCAGCTTTCATTTGAATCAAATCTTGAATATGTTGCTCTGATTCTTCTTCTTGAAGAAAATCTTTCATAGTGGTTCCTTCTTCATCTACTTCAACGTCCATAGATAAAGTTTTTTGGTCACTTTTAATCTCTTGAAGCATGAGATTTTTGGCAATAGTAAATAGCCAAGTTGAGAATTGTGATTTTTCCCTTTCGTATTTGTCAATCTTTTCAAATGCGATTAAGAACGAATCTGTCGAAATGTCTTCTGCTTTTGCCGGATCTAATCTTGCCGACTGACACATTTTAGATGTGTAATAAAGTAATTTTGGATAATACTTTTGGTAAAAAAATGAGAATTCTTTACCGGTTCTTTCTTTGAATAATTCTTCTTGTTCAGGGAAGAAAATTTGTTTTTTTTCTACTGCCATGTTTGCCGTTAATTTTTTGTTATGCCGTTAAGCGTAATGATTGCCGTTTAATTTCCACAAAAACTATACCGAAGCATAATTAAGTGTTATATGATATATATTGTTAAAAGTTTACTTCCCTGATTAAACTTTTCTATATTTTTTCATATATTTTCTTATGGCCTTTTTAGAAGACCTGCTCTGAGTCATTTTCGTGTCTGGTTTAACTTCACAACCGACTGACCATTCACCGATTCGGTAAACTTGAAATCTTTTAGCATAAGAGTTGTAAGATATGGCGTATCCATATCCGAGCTTTTTGAGTAGTTTTTTAGTGGTCATTTTGTAGGTATTTAGTGATTAATTGATTTGCTATTATTAATTTAGTGATTAAACAAGGTTTTGAGTTAGTCTCTTTGTGTGAGATATATGTATATTCTTCCCAATCTGAAAATAATTCTCTTTCAAGTAAGATAATCGACCAATTTTTATCTTTATTTACAAATATCATAAGTTCAGTGTTATCTATCCGGCATACTAATTTTGAATCATTATCAATCAATTTGAATTGATAAGGATTAAATCTTTTGGATTTCAAAAAGAGTTGTAATAAATTGAACATTTTTTTATATATCAAGATAGGAGTTGTTCGATTTTTTGGTTTCTTTTTTCAGTCACATCATCTTCAATCCATTCAAAACTAGCAGAATCTATCCAAGTATGATTAATCAAATCAATCATTTTTTTCTTGTAACTTTCTGTTGAGTATTCAGTTTGGCCAGGAGTAACTGTGATTACTTCTATTTTTGATTTATTTCCGGTTCTTTCTAACTCACCAATTTCGAATTGAGCGTCAACTTTTGTCTTATTACCTACAACATCCGTTGCTTCAAATGTGTGGTCATAAATACCTCTTCTAAGATATTTAGTTTTTTGTGAAGTTTTCTTAAAATATAATGTGGCACCACATCCGAGAAAAAAACCCATAATCATTGCTAAAATGTGTAATATCATAATGTTATTTTAAAAGGTTTTCTAAATCTGATACAGTCATAATTTTTACACCAAGTTCTATTGCTTTCTTTTCTTTAGAAGAACCAGAACCAACGGCTTTCATTACTAAGTGAGTTGTGTTTTTACTAACACCTGAACCAATTTTACCACCACGAGATTCGATAACTTCCTCAAGGTCAGTCCTACGAACACCCGTGAAAACAAATGTCATACCATCTAAATCATTTGATACTTTAACAGATTCGACTTTTTTAGCAATAGTGATTGGCAATTCTTTCACAAAGGTAAAGAACTTATCATAAGATTCCAAATAAGATTCAGCTGATGTTTCGGCAAATCCTTCGATTGAAATAACTTCATCTAAAGTGGGCTTAGTTTCAAAGTGTTCAAGTAGAGCTAACTTCTTAGAACCTAAACCTTTAAAAAATCCAGTAGCGTGTTGTAACTTAGAAAGTTGAACATCTTTGATTTTAGATTGAATAGAGTTGTAAACAATCATAGCTTTACGTTTCCCAAAACCTTCTAGTTTAGAAAGTTTATCTGGTGTCAATTCCAAGATTGCTTTTACTGAATCAAATCCAGCATCCCAAAGTTGTTTTACAACACCTTCGCCTACATTATCAACTTCTAAGATTTCAAAGAAAGAAACGGTTTGTTTGAAACGCTGTTCATCAGTTTCAGTAAGAGTCATTAACTCAACACCATTTTCATTCCAATCGATATTTGGAACATTTGGCATTTGAAAATCTACTTTCTCAACTACATCGTAAATGATTGGAATAACCATACCAGAACGCTTGATAAGAACTTTAGCACCGGTTCCCAGTCCTAAATCTTTAACAAAACGAGCGTTATTACCAGTAACATTAGAAATTGTAACACCATCAAGTTTAACTGGTTGAACATGAAGAGTTGGTTTCAAGAAACCTTGTTTAGAGATATTCCAAGAAATACCTGTAATAGTTGTTTCGGCAACTTGCTCAAAATCAGGTGATTTGTAAGCTCGTGCCCAACAAGGATTATTAGAAGAAGTTTCACGACCTAATTGTTCTTGAGTCTGTAAAAAATCCACTTCAATAATAAGACCATCGATTTCAAAATCTTGTGACCAAGATTTGAAAAGGTCGAATAATATTTCGTGAGTTAAGTCTTTTATAGAAATAACTTTGAATGGAACTTTAATTTCTTGACCGTCATTAAGTGCTTTAAGTAAATCACTTTTAGTAGTGTAGTGTCCTTCAAATTCAGATTCAACTACAGCACCATATTTAATAAAAACGGTATCTTTAAGAGGTTCAGTAACTTCTTTAGAGTTAAGAAGACCAGCAACAAGATTACGAGGATTAGCGTAATCTACTGAGTATTTATCAACAAATACTTTTTTAGGCATCATTACTTCGCCATAAGTGAATTGAAAACCACCGGCTTTTGGCCAAGGTTGTGGAAGATTTTCTAAATGATTGCCAATCAATTTATAATGTTCATCAGATTTCTGACCAAACTCACCATCACCACGAGTCCAAGCTTCTCCGGTCAATTCATTAACACAAAGTGAAAGACCATCATATTTAGGAGTGATAACTACGGTTTGATTTGTATTGATACCTTTCAAACGGCACCAATCAGATATTTCATCCATTGTTTTGACTTTGTTCATCGAAGCCATTTCAATGGGAAGTTTACGCTTACGAGATTCATCGGTAACAACATGGCCGACTTGTGTAAGGATTGAATTGTGTGGGTCAAGAGATTTTAGTTCATCGACTAAAATATCATATTGAGAGTCAGACATAACAGGTTTACCAAGACGATAAGCCTGATTAGCGGCTGAGATTTTGTTTACAAGTTCTTGAATCATTTTACAAAGATACTAATTTTATTTTAATTTTCAAAATACGGTTGAGAAAAAGTTACAAAATAATATATAATACTATGAAAATTGAGATTAGTTGGATCGAAAAATTTAAGAAAATTCATGGTGATAAATATGATTATTCATTATTCGAATATAATGGATATAGAAATAGAATAAAAATAATTTGCCCAATTCACGGAATATATGAACAATTCATTCAAAAACATTTGAATCATGGTTGTAAAAAGTGTTCAGTCAAAAGAATGAGTAAAGATGAATTTATTTCGAAATCAATTATTAAACATGGTAATAAGTATGATTACTCATTAGTTGAATTTGAAAAAACTTCAATAAAAGTTAAAATAATTTGTAAAGAACATGGAACGTTTGAACAAACACCAAATAGTCATTTGGACGGACATGGGTGTAAAGAATGTGGTGGTACATCAAAATTACATAATAATAAATTCATACAGAGATCTAAGGTTATACATGGTTTAAAATATGATTATAGTAAGGTGAATTATAAATCTATGGATGATGAAGTTATTATAAGTTGTAAGGAACATGGATTATTTAAACAAACCCCAAGAATACATCTTAATGGAAGTGGATGTCGAATATGTTTTCAAAATTCCAGTAAATTAGAAAATGATTGGTTAGATAGTATTAATGTTGAAAAGAAAAACAGACAGGTAAAATTATTTGGTTATACGGTTGATGGATATTGTCCAAACAGTAAAACAATATTTGAATTTTATGGTGATTTCTGGCATGGTAATCCTATGATTTATAAATCATCAGATATTAATAAAAAAGTAAATAAGTCATTTGGGTTTTTACACCAAAGAACTTTAGAAAGAGAAGAATTCTTCAGAAAAAATGGATATAATGTGGTTTCTATTTGGGAATCTCAATATAAGAATATATAAAAATAAAATTAATAATATGCCAATACAGAGCAGCTTTGCGACCGTAGCCGAACAAGTTGCGAGTTTCAACTCAAATATAGTAGAAATTTTATCAAAAATCAACTCTCTTTCAACAACAACTGAACAAAGTGTTGAAGTTCGTATTTTTGATGCTAATGGAGTTTTAACAACTTACTCATTGCCATCATTTACTTTTTTAAAGAGTGAAATTCAAAGATTAAATAATTCAATTAATTCTCTTTATTCAATTGATACAACTGGGGCCTTAATTCAAACAACTTCTCAGAATCAATTTAAGAAAATTATAACAGTTGATTTGAATCGTGAACCGAATCCTATTTCTACTTTAGAGGCGGTAACACAATTTAAAACTGAAAAGAATTGGTTTTTTGATGGGCTACTTAATCCAATTCTTAAAGTTGAATTTGATTTAAGCAATAAAATTGAGAATAATGTAAGAAAATGTTTAGTTAGAAGATATATTGTAGATTTTGCACAAGATGCAAATGGTAATTTCACACCTCTTGGTCAATCAGCATTAAATAGTTTCAATTCTTTGTATAGAAGTCAAACAACTATTGATATTCAAGAGTTTGAAAATTGGTATAAAACCACACCCGGTATTGTTGAACCTTTAAATCCGAAATATGATGAACAAGTATTTGATTTAGAACCAAATACGTTGTTATATGATGGTGTTTTCAATGTAATTGAGATTCAAGAGGATTCTTTAAATAGAAAATTATGGTATCATCTGAATACCTTAGATTATCTAATAAATGAAACTTTAGAAGTCAAACAATTAGCAGTTGGTGATGAGTTAATCATTAATCTTCCAGTATCAAATACTCGATATAAAATAATTGAGATATCGACAAGTGAGTCTAATCCAAGAGTTAGATTTGAAAGAGTAGAGGGCTTACAACCGATTCCAGTTGGAGTTGGTACTCTGAAAATATATTCTCCTGTAATTTACACTAAAAAGTTAAGAGTTAGTATTGGTTATAATGAGAGAAATGTTCTTTTTATTAAACCAGTAAATGCTGATAATAATTTAGTGGCTAAGGATTGGTCTAAAGGTACTGGTTATTATACTAATGATTTAAGAGTATCTTCTACTGATTCTACAAATGGTCAAACTATGGAACAATATTATATTGACCAAGTTTATGATTATGGAGATGTCTTGCAAGATTTAGTAGCTAAGAAAAAGCCAAATAGTTTATCGGGTACACCTAATATTCCAGTTTTAGATACAACTAATTTCAAGGTAGTACAGATTAATAAACATTTAACTGACTCACCAGACCAAAACCTTTTAAAAAACAAACATAATTACACAGTAGCTTTAAAAAATGAAATTAGACAAGTTCAAGAAGCTATTGATGATAGAAATAAAAAGATTAAAGTAACTAAATTTACTTCTACTGCTGAAAGAAAAAAGTTTGAGTTAGAAATTGATGACTTAAATAAAAAGAAGGTTTCTAAATCTAAATTATTATCTACCACGGTTCAAGAAATTATAGATTTAGCTAAGGCACCTACTACTAAGGTAGAGCCTAAATATCGTTTAAGAGGTTTTTGGAATATTCCAGAACCAGTTATAACAAGAGGTACTACTCCACAAGAAGTGATTCAATTTAGGATTCAATATCGTTATGTTTCAAAAGATGGTAAAGAACCTACTGTTGAAACTTTCAATATAACTCAAAATAATAATCAAAAAACAGCTGCTTTTTCTAACTGGAATGAGTTTAAAACTGATGTCAGAAAAAGAACTTATAACAAAGCAACTGGTGAATATACATGGCAAATAGAAGATATTGAAAACGCAGATACACCGAATATCAATCAAATTGATATTTCGATAAATGCCGGTGAAAGAGTGGAAATGAAAATTAAGAGTATTTCAGAGGTGGGTTGGCCCGAATCTCCGGTAGAATCTGATTGGTCTGAAATTTTGACTATTGATTTCCCAGATGACTTAAATAATGTATTGAATGATAATGATTTCATTCTAAAAGAAGCCGATAAAGAAGATTTAAAAGTTTCAATGCAAACTGAACTTACTGCACGAGGATTGGATCAACACTTATCAGAAACTACTATTATTAATAATGCTACATTCTTTCACACATCTGAGAAAGTTCTTTCAGGTTTTAAAGATGAAAATGGTATAGCTCTCAACTTACTTGAGTATTTACAGAGATTAGAAAATCGTGTTAAATCTCTTGAAGAGAAAATTAAGAGAGCGAAAGGTGAACTTGAAATTATTGTTATCAGAAATAATCAAGAATTTGTTATTGGAAATAATTCTGAAACAACATTTAATATAGAGTGTGAAGAATATCTTGAAACTTTCAGTGGAACAGGTATTCCAACTGGTAGAGTTTATGCAAATAATATTTATGTAATTAAAGATTTTGCTCTGAGAGTTAGAAATAAATCTGTTGATTCGGTTCTTGGTTTATTATCCAGCAGAACTTACGCAAACAATCCTGATGTTTACAATCCGGGAGTTCCGCAATCTTTCTGGGTTAACAATCAAGATGAGTTGATATTCTCTGATGTATCTGGTGTTAGTAAAACACAAGTAAATAATCAGTTTATATGGCAGGTCAATTATGAGTCAGTTACTAGTCAAACTAACGTAGTAACAAGACTGGCAGAAAACATCGGAAATGTCTTTACTACTGTTAACAATAATTCAATCACTAATATTTTGAGTTTGAACGAATACAATATTGGATATTCTGAAAATCAATCATTAGCGTTTGTTTCTTCTAATAATTCTCTATTGGATAATGCTAAATGGATTGATACTACTGTTTCAGTCGGTTCAACTACTAAATTCTTGACTACAATTCATCCAGTAATAAATGAAATAACTGATATTGTTGAAACAAATCAAGATAAAGTTAAATCGGTTGACGGTGGAGGTGAGATTGTGATACCTTTAAACATTTATTTCAAGATGAATGCTTTAGATAACACACAAACTGGTGTTAACTATGAGTATATCAATTTGAATAAACAAACACAAACAGTAAAACACATAAAGAAGTTAAAATTCTTCTTAGAAAATGAAGCTGAAAATAAACCATTTGTATTTACTTTAACATTTAACTTAAATAGAAATAAAGTCACATTTGCTTCCAAACCAAAAAATTATAGCACAATTGTAAAATAATAAATGAAATCATTTAGCATATTAAGAACTCACACTGGTTTGACTACAAACGTAAAAGTTATGGTAGATTCTAATTATAATTTATATTTAGAATCTATCAACTCTGTTCCAGATTTAGATTTAGATAGATTTAAAAAAATGCAATTCAATAAATCTAATTACTATGATGAATTGGTGCCTTATTTTTTCAAAAACTTTCCAGTTGATATTGCTTTTAGCATCAAATATGAAAGTGATAATGATAATATGTCAGTTGATTTTGCAAACCAATATGATGACATTTATTTAGCAGGAGCTAGAAATATTATCGACAATAAAAATTACACCGAAGAGTATGAGTATTTTGCACCTCTTTATGTTTTTAAACACGCTTTACCAAAATACTTTGTTATTTTTAGAATAGATGGTCCAGGACTCCTTAATATGACTAAGGATAATTTTAGACAAGAATTTTTAAATAAATTTAAAACAGTTAAATTATTTGACTTGACAAAAAAGAGTTTGTTAGGTGAATGGATGGATAATAATTTTAGTAATAATCCTAACTTTCCGGTAACTGGACTTGAAGTTGATTTTAATGAATTAGAGTTTAGTAAGTGGACCGGTATTGATTATGATAGTGGTGGATATACTTACAAATCTTTTTATCTTGAAGAAAATCTTGAAAATGAAAATAACCTTTTTGATTTTGAGAAATTGTTTTTAGATGGATATAGAGTAAATAAAGTTATTTTTCCACACATAATCAATTTTAGTTATTTGTTTGATGATACTCCAGCTACTCCAACATCTCTTAGAAAGTGGTCACTAAATAGATATGCTGGTTTTTATTTAGATGAAATAGAACTAATTGATACAGTTACGCCATTTATTATGCCAGAATTACAACCAGATGTAGTTATCTACGGTTCAACAGGTAGTAATACAATAGCTTCTACCACTTTTGGTGATCCATTCAAAAATGGTTGGAGAAATGATGTCGATATGTGGATTGAGTATTTAGGTGAGTTTTATAAAGTAATAAAAGTTGAAGAAACTTTAGAAAAGGCAGTCACAGCTCAGAATATTGGTTCTGCCTCTAAAAAAGTATTAGTTGACACGGTCGGTAAGCCGGTTGTGACAAAATATAAGATTGTTTCAGACTTAAATTTAACAGGAAAACAATCTCTTCTCAATAAAAGAAGTTGTTATATAAATTCACTAAATCAAATAGTGAAGACTGATGGTAGTCCATATACAATAAGTAATTTTACTTTTGCTGATGTTAATATGATTGATATTGATGGAAAGTATCATAACATTATTTTAGAAAATGGATATTTAACATTAGTAACTGACTATGGTTTTAAGTTTCAAGAAAAAAATACATTTGAATATTATATCAACTCAGGTGCTACTGGATTTTCAAATAAGATTGACTTATTCATAACTAACTTAAATAGTCCTAAAAACTTTAAAATTTATCGAGCTAAATTTACAGATGTAAAAGACTTTGATACATTTATTGTTGATACTGAGTTTTCAAAATTTGAATATGAGAAAAGAAATGATTTAACGAAGACTGAAGAAACAAAAATGTATCTAACAGACTTGAGAAGTAAATCATCACCACAAGATTTTGATGATTTTATATTTGGAGGTAAAACTGAATTAATTCCAGTTGCTTCAGATTATACAGCTAATTTAGAAACATTTAGAATTGAAGATAAAAAACTAACTGATTTGTGGAGAAAAAATCCAATTTATTGTCGTTGGGGTTATCAGAATTCTAGATCAGCCCATGATTATCCTTATTTATTAAACAATAATGATGTACACGAAAAATGGAATAGAACAGTTGATACTCAAAATTTGAAACCAGAAAGAAGTACTAGAAATTTAGATTATTTCTACACTATGAACTCTGGAACAACTTCTTATTTACATCATAGTTTACATATTGAGAAAAATTATGGCACAGTTCAAGATACTTCTTTTAGATTTGAATTAGATAAATATTTAGAATTAGGTTCATATTCGTTTACAGGACTGAGTTATAGTTATGATTTTAGTTATTTCGATTTAATTTTTGCACCAACTCAATCATTTATTGATGGTGAATTAGTTTTAAATAAAAAGAAATACTCTTGGTTTGACCAAGGTGATAATGTTATTCCGAATACTACTGTATTTAGAGGATTAAAGTTTAGATTGTTTGAAGTAGATACTATTAAATATAATTCTACTTTTATTGAGAATATAAATTTAGTTCCAAGTAATTTTTTCAATGACTACAAATTCTCAATCTTACTTAGTAGTAATGATTGGATGGTTAATTTTGGAGATTCTCAAACTCTCTATAAACCTTATTACTGGGATTATTTTATCGATACTCAGAATGAAGGAGGTAATTTAGCTTTATTAACTTCTTATGCGACTTTCTCTTCTAGTGTAGATATAGGTGATATGATTGAAATCGATCAGTTTTATCCTTACACGGTAAAAACCTATCAAGCCACTGCTTCAAATGTTATTAGTACGGGCAATTTAGTTTCTGGTGGATTTGGTATAAAATTAGACAAGACTTATCAAGGTAGTTCTTTAATAGAGCCTGGAATTTGGAGAAATAAAATGCAATGGCAAGTCATAAATAAATGGGAACATGATGTTTCTTATACTGATGGTGATTTAGTAATTTATGAAGATATCGTTTTCATAGTCACCAATGGTGCAACTGTTTCTGATCCAAGCTTAAATCCTGTTAATTTGACTTCAAATTATTCAGTTGGAACAAGTTTCACTCAGTTTTGGAACTATAACACGACATACAATAGTGGTGATTGGGTTTATCGATTTGAACAATATTATGAGTATAACTCACTGGGAACGATTGATTTTTGGAATCCGAATTTCTCATACACAACACCAGGGACTAAAGTCATGTACTATGATAGATTTTTTGAGTCTGTAAATCCATCTCTTGGTATTCATCCAAATCTATATTTAGGTGGTATCGGAGAAACGCAATCATTTTGGAAAGAATTAGAATATACTTCTAATTTTAATTTAAGTATCTGGAAACCTATTCAGTTATGGAATAAAAATCAGATTTCTTATGTTAATAATAATTATGTTGTTAATGATGATATTTTATTTAGAGCAACTCAAAATACTATTAGTGAAGACATTCCAGGAATATCTACTAAATGGCAGAGAATTTATAATTTTATTCCACAAACAGATTATTTATACTCATCTATCTTGAATTCAGTCATTCTTATTAATGATAGTTATTATTATTGTTTACACAATCCAGGTCAGAATAATCCAGAGTGTTCATTACTTTGTTTCTGTAATGGTAGAGCTTACACACAAGAAGGAACAGAAGAAATTAAAAATTTAATAACTGGTGAAGGATTTGTTGGATTGCCTAATCCAGAAGTTGGAATAGAAGGTCGAGATTGGTTTCTGACAGATGAAGGAGGAAATATTGTAGATTCAGAGGCAAGACAATCTGAACAATACAGTGGTGTTGATTTTGATACTATGACTTGGACATTTGAAGAAGAAGCCGGTTGTTGTAAATTAAAATTCAAAAATCAAGAACAACCTATACCATCAACCACTGATGTTTTTGCTATATTAGATACTACTTCATTGGGTCTAGGTGATGGTGTACAAGCTAAAAATAATTTGATTGAATGGTTTGCTAAATTTTGCTATGATACACCAAATCACGTTGGAAATCTTTACATAATACCATCCTATATTTCTGGTTGTATAAAAACTACTGCGAATTCAACATCACCTCTACATCCAAACAATATGTATCTGGAAACAAAACCTTTAGATTCAGGCATTCAATCTGCTGAGAGATGGTTAGCTTGTGCAGAATTAATTTGGAACGGAAAGTTAGATATTCGTGGGAAAATAAGTTCAAATTTGAATTGGAGTCCTTTTGCGTTGAAAGTTACAGCAGTAGATGCAAGAAATTCTTGGAATCCACAAACAAACTCTGTAAATTCATCACCAGAATTACCACTTCAAAATTTGACAGGTGGAACAGGACTTGATACATTACAATCTTTCATTCCATTATGGCAGGGACTTGGTTTTCAAGATCCTAATTCTTGGACTCCACCACAAAATGTGATAATTGTTAATTTCATGGATGAATCAAGTCAGGTTTATCATGGAAATGCTCCTACTTATAATACAACAAACTTTGGATCAAGTCTCAGTCCTCAAGATCCTCAACCTACTAAATACTTTAAACGTGATTATTGGGCTTTTACTAGAGATTCAACTTTATCACCATCATCACTATCTGGAACACAACCAAATTATACTGATGGTGGATTTTATAATAAATTCAGTTATTTCAAAGCTGTTTTATACCCGGTGGTCAGAAATTCTCAAGAAGGTGGAGGATATCCTTGTACGAATTTAGTTTTACAAGGTTTGGCATCAATAAAAGGAACTACTATTACTCAAACTCAAATTGATTCTTCAATAGTTAATGGACAAATTGATACTACAAATGAATTTGCGGGGTTGTGTGTTCGTGACTCAAATGGTTTATTTTTGCTATCACCTCCTATAAGTTCGGATTATAGAATTGATGTTCATTTGATAACAACTCAGAATCCTTATATCACTTTAGTCGATAACAACAATCAACCAGGCTTAGAACAATTCGGTTGGAAAGGTAAATGGGATAAAAGAGCGAATGGTTATACAGGCATACCAGTTCCAGGTTATAACGCTTGGGATTCGTTACCAAATGATTTAAATCAATTGTTCGTGAATGTAAACCAACAAGCACCACAAACTTTTTATCTATTGGTTAATTTTCCAGAGGCAGACGCCGGTGTTTGTAGTGGTGATTTAACTTTAGATAGTGGTATCACAATTTATATTAATAAAAAATGGAAAAATGTTTTAGTTAATATTACAATCAACGACAACACGATTACTAGTGATAGTACCATAATGGATGAAACTAGAAATTTAGAAAGAGATTCACTTTATGTGTTAACAAACGGCAGATTAACAACAGCTAATTTTATTAGACAGTTGAATGATTTAGATAAATTATATGGATTTGTCGATTACACATCTTATGTGGTGATTGAAGAAGACGGTAGGTTCAAAAGATTTAATTTTAAAAATGATTTAGATAAACTACCTTATTTGATGATTTGTGAAGAACCAGACGCTTTTGAATTAAAAAATGATTCTCTGAGATATAAAATCAACACTGTGGATAAAAATGTCTTGAAACCATCTCGCTATTTAGTAAATGGTCAGTTGGATAATTTAGAAAAAATTGATTTTTATAATGATTTACCACTTGGTGTTGAAATTCAAAATGTAAAATCTGATTTACCGGTTCTGAAGAATTATAATAATCAGAGGTCAATTATTTTCGAAAAATATTTTAGACATAGTGGTTATTACATGCCAATTTTCTATGAAGTTGAATTGTTTACAAATGCTGATTTGTATGATACAGGTAGATTGTGTGAAGCTCAATTTGTTTTGAGTGTTGATAATAATTCAGTAGAGTGTCCTATTCTTACTTGGAAGTTTCGATTTATACAAGGAGAAGATGGACCTTTTCAAATTCTTATACCTTTTCTTTATACTGGTCAGTTTAATGCAACATATTCATATCAATCCCAGTTATTTGATCAGGATGTGTACCTTAGATGGAATTCAAATCAATGGCAAGTTTTGTTTGGCAGTACTCTAACAGTAGTAGCCACAGCATCAAGTTTGTTAGGTAATTATCAGTCAAATGAAGAAGGTGGTACTTATAGTATTATGACTTGTGGATATACTCAGTCATATTGTGTGAAATACACACCGACTTCGACTGGAACATTACTAACAGTTCCAACTTACCCCATTATTTACGAATCAAACTCTGAATTAATTGGATATTATGTTTCTGGAGAGGGTAGTATTACCTGGAATTCAGGTGCAAACGCTTGGACAGCACAGTTAGAAGATCAGAATGGTAACGAATGTTCTTCAAACATTGGTAATAATCAAAATGTTTTTCCGGTTGGTACTTATACAAGTAATTGTGGTACCATAGTTATAAGTGATTTCTTTGATTGTTTGAATGAGTGGTTACCAGAAGGCACTCAATTTCAAAGTGGACAGACTCAGGTCACATTTTACTTTGAAGCTGGAGATTTGAATTCAACTCAAACTATTTCAATCGCAGCTCCGGTTTCTAATACACCACAAGCTTGGGAAGATTTTTATCAACAAGTTATCGATGTTATTCAACAACAAGATATTTTCTCTGATAAAGTTCTTTCTTTTGAAATTTATGAACCAGGCAATGATAATATACACCCACAGATAACAGAAGGATATTATGTTTTATCTGTAAAATATGACTCGCCAGTTTGTAATTTAAGATTAAAAGCGACTGGACCAAGTGAAATAACTAAAACATATTGTTTAACAATTAGATTAAAATCTTTTTCATTTAGTAATCGATACATTGTTGGTGGTGAATTAGCTTCTCAAACTTCTTCTCTAGGAAATTTCAATGCCTTTATATTACAATTAATACCGGGTCCGTTTGAAAATAATCAACCAACTTATGGTGCTTGGTGTGCTTATACCAATCAATATTTTGCCTTTAAAGTTTATTACACTGGAACAAGGTGGGAAATAATGAGGTACTTAAACGGTTCTTCACAGATAGTTTTTTATTCAAATACATTTGAAGGATTATTTACAGCAAACTTAACTAATATTGATTTTGCCTCAATATCTGAGGGTAGTTGTAATAGTGTATGTGTTAGTGTAGTTTTCAATGAAGATATACCAGTTACAAGAACTGGAACATTTATGTTGGTAGATGCTTTATATAATGGTAAAAAATACTACGCTGGAACTATCGATGGGATTCTCTATTTAATTGTTTGGGAAAATGCAAGTCCAGCTGGTTGGTACTTGAAGGATCCAAATCCTTCTGGTGGTGTGATTGGATATGTTACTAATACATCTGAACCACTTGGAACTTGGATACCTGATTCACCATTTTATGAGATATCATCTCAACCTAATGTTTGTCCAGCTGAGGGTGAAGTTTATCAATTGTTAAATAGTGGTTATGGAATTCCGAGTTGGATATTGAATCCTTAATATATAGAGTATGGCATTTTTTACTCAAACAATATACACTCAAAATCCGATTCAATCATATCAAATGAGATTAGGTAATTATGTTTTCGATACTAACCTTTCGCTTTTTGGTGTGATGAAGCAAAGAGTTATATCTAAAATTAATCGTCAAGAAAACATACTAAAACTTAGAAATAATGATACATATGATTCAGTTTATCCAATGTTAGATGAATATGGATACATGGTGGCTGATTTTTTTATTTTCAAATCGACTTGGGATTATGAATACCATCTGGAAACTAATAAACCTCAGTTATCATCAGTTCCAACATTACAAAATATCTATCAGACTCTTTATGTTCAGAGTATTGTCAAAAAATATAATAGTATCTAATGAGAAGAACTTACATATCTCCTGAGTTTGATTATGCACGAGTTTATGGAACTCTCAACATGAAAGAAGAGTCATCAGTATTCGGCTCAAAAATGTTAGAAATTGAAGATTCGATCTTGATTAACAATCAATCCTTAGTATATTTTCAATCTCAAAACAAAGAACAATTAGATTTAACTATTGAGTCATCTTTACCACCAATTTCTTATTCAGCTGGTGAAGATAAATTGGCTAATCATACACTTGTGATTGATCCATCACAAGGTGTAACTCAAAAAGATACCACAACTAGATACATATTGACTATTGATTTAAAAACAATTTTAACTAACTATGTTTTTGGTACACTTAAAAGATATAGAACATTTGAAGGAGTTAAGAATGAAATGACGATTTTCAATGATATAGATTTTGCAATGAAAGATTATATTGTAAAAAATGTATTAGACAGATACAAATTAAGTAGAGTTGATTTATATTTAAAGTATGTTGATATTACTAATCAAAGTGTTTTAAGATATGATAATGTTTGGGCTGGTTCGACTAGCACTAAAACAAACCGTAGTGCAGCTCTGCCGGCTGATGTTGCTTCAGCAGTTTATCAAGTGAAAAGTTTTCAAAGTCAAACTGAGTATGATTATTCTTCGACAATAATCACATTTACTCAAGCACAAAAAAGTTCTCAATTTTGCTTTGACTATTTCTTCAACCTTTTCTATGAAAAAATATAGAATATATCTATGAGTAATCAGTATGAAAATTTATTAGTTGTTTTAAGATTATTTCAAAATCGACCTCATCACTTAACCAAATTTTTAATAGAAAATAAAGCTCTTAATTCCGACTTTTTATCCAAAATATCAGATTCAGATAAATTATCTGATATGGCTAAGAATGGAATAAAAGATAATCATCTTCATTTTAATACTATTTCAGAAATGAGAAACTATTATTCATCATTAGTAGATGATTTAGAAAACTTAAAGAGAAAGAAAACTAAAGAAGAATTGACTGAAGAATTAAATGAGAAATTAAAACTTGCAATAGAATCTGAAAATTATGAAGAAGCTTCAAGAATCAGAGACTATATGAAATTAAATAATATTCAAAAATTATAATATTTTAGTTAAACTTCATATCTCTATAAACATATAAAAATAGTAACTTTTTAAACAGTATAAAAAATGGTAAAAGAAAAAATTGAAAATCAAAATGAACTTGATGCTGAATTCTGGGCAAATTTGAATGTCTATGAATTCAAAAGAAAGTCAAACGGCCGTAGTTACCCGTCAACGCCAGAATATGAATTAATGGCGAAACTAATTGAGAACATGACTATTTCTCAACCTCAAAAAAATCAAATGGTATCCGGTAAATATATTGGTATTATTAGTGGTCAACATACATTCTCTGTACCTGGATTCAAAGATGATGTTTATGTAGAAAACCGTCCAGGTGAAACTAAATACCTCAAAAACACACAGATTGGTGACAAAATTGATGTCCTAATTGTTCATATCGATGATGATAATTATCACATCAAAGGTTCAATTTCAGCTATTTACGAATCAAGAGCTCACGAAACTCTTAAAGCACTTGAAGAAAATTTAGTTGTTATGGCTCAAATTCGTAGTCTTAATCCAGCTGGTTATGATATTGATATTCTTCACGAAGGAGTTACTCTTCCAGGATTTATGCCAAACACTTTAGCTGGTATCAACAAACTTCACGATCCTAATTCTATTGTTGGAGAAGAATTAAACGTTATGATTGAGTCTTACTCTGAACAAGAAGGTACTTATATCGTAAGTCGTAGAAAGTATTTGAAAACTTTAATACCTCAAGCAATTGAAGAATTAAAATTAGGTACAGTCTATGATGGACACGTAACTGGTACAACACCTTTTGGAGTATTCGTGGAGTTCAATGAGTGTTTGACTGGTATGATTCACAAAGCAAATATCAATCCAGATTGGGCTGATAGAATCTCTGATATCAAACCTGGCATGGAAATTAATTTCTATGTTAAAGAGATTATCAAAGATAAAATTATCTTAACTCAGATTCTTCGTGAATCTCTTTGGGATAACATCAAAATTGGTCAATTAATCGATGGCAGAGTTAAAGATAACAAATCCTTTGGAACTCTTGTATCACTTGATGATGAAACTATGGGACTTATTCACAGTTCAGAGCTTGAGAAGATTGGTCGTAAGTTTCAAGCAGACCAAGACTTGAAAGTAAAAGTCTTAGCAATCGATAGGTCGAATCGTAAGATTTTCTTGACAGTTGCTTAATGAAAAAAGAGTCCTGTAAACACAGGGCTCTTTTTTTATCTAAAAAATAATTAGATATGAATGGGGGAGTTAGAAGAGTTTTTGAAATTTGTATTTGAAAATTTGAAGGATCCGAGAGTTGAGTTCTATAAAAAAATGAAATATGGATATAGACATTATTTCATTAATGTCACATTGAAGTATCCAGAAGATGAACAAAGAAATAGAGAGTCAAAGACTTTACAAGTCATAATCGATTGTCGTAATAATTGTATCGAAATTGGTCAATGGGAAGAAATGACTGTCTTTGAAAGTTCAGAATTGACACAGAAATGGGCTTCTAAATTAGAAGAAGTTTATGATTCAACTATTAACTCTGAATTAAAAGATAAAGTGAATAGATTCTTCGATAATGTAGATCCAAAAGATAAAGACTTTGGCAGACGTTGGAAAATGAAAGATTGGTTCAATGACGATGAAGAAAAAGAAAACCCTACTGAATAAGTAGGGTTTTTTATTTATACTGAAAATAAAGATTTTAACTTTTTAATCACACTATTTATTTGCCTTGGATTTTCAAAAGGATACATAAACCTACCGATTGGCTCAGTTGTAGTAAACATAACTCTGGTAATGAAACCATCATCAAAAAATCTTGACTTACACGGTTCAAGTATCTCCGGACAATTTTTTTCTGAGGTGATTAAAGCACAGAACCAAAAATCTTGTTTCTTTTCAAGAAGAATATAAGGATGTTGAAACACTGGGTGCATCAACACATCACCTTTTTTATATGATGTAGGTATATTCTTTTTCGGAGTTGGTAGTGGAGTTCCTTCTGGTTTAGCACCTGGAAGTTTCATATTAGAAAGAATTGTCTTGAACTCTTCTCTTGAAACTTCTTCCTTAACTTTTTTTGTGAAAAACTCTTTTTCTTCTTTTGGCAGTGATGAACACCACTTGGTCATATTCTCTTTAGAGAACTCTTTAGAGTCGTCATTAACCAACTTAATTAGATTTTCTATCGCCGGATGTAATGTCATTAGTATATAGCTGATTAATGATTAAATAAAAGATTTCTTGTGCTTGTCTTTGCGAGTGTAAGTTTTAGCAGACTTATGAACTGCATTTTTAGTAAAAGCTCCGTATAATCCAGCCTCAATCTCAGCATTTCTACGAGCGGCTCTCTCCATTTTGAGAATATCGTTTTGAGTTATTTTGAAGTTTTTCATTTTACTTGTTGTTTGATAATACAAAGATAAGGATAAAAAATGAAAATTTCAAATTATTCTTCTTTCATTTTGTCCTTGAACCAACGATTGTAGTCAAACTTAACAATAAAACCATAAAGTCCTTCATATCTCTCTTTTAAACCATCTAAAGTATAATAATCTGAATCTGGGTGAACTTTTTTATAGGTTGCTAAAAGTTCCTTTAAATCATTCTCAGTAATAATTCTGAATTCCTTTTTTGTAATATAACTAAATGCAAGATTACTTAAAAAAGATTCAACTTTTGGAAGATTGTTTTTAATGACTACTTTTGAAAGTTTTGAAGTGTTAATTGGTAAAATTACAAATCCACCAACAAGAGATCCTCTAAATCCATAACCAGATTCACCTACTTTATTCAAGAACAATCCTTTTTTGAAAATAGGTGAAAGTGTTCTTGTTTCTTTTATTGTATTATAAAAAGAATCAAATCTTCTTGCTATCTGATCATGTGCTTTATCTTCTTTTATCTTCTGTATTCTTTGTAATTTCTCATCTTCAACCACTTTGTTTAGTAAGACTAATCTTAATTGATAACCTTCAGTTGTGCATCTTAAATTGTGAAAGTATTTCTCAAATCGAGGTAGAATTGTTTTTAATTCGCTATAAACTTCGGCTTCAAATAAACTACTATTTAGATAGATAGTTTTTCTGGGATAACTTCCAATTTCTCTCCAAATAAAATCTGTCTTTTCAGAAACCGACTTGATAAGATTGACTTCCCATCCAGTCCATACAGAATCAATCAATTTATTTACATCATGAAACTCTTCATCGAGATAAAGTTTTTTTATCAATGAAACATTTGAATATTTCTCAATTTCAAAATCTAAATTATCAATTAGATCTCCCAGAAAATCAATCACTTCACTTTCAGAATAAACAAACCCCTCTGGAGCTTCATCGTCATATTCATCAGATTCAAATAAACTATAAGTTAGTATTCTTTTCATTGATAGTATATATAAAATAAAAAAACCCGACACATTTCTGTATCGGGTTTTTTCAATTAAATCAGTTAAGATTATTTCTTCTTAGAAGTTTTTTCTTCTGATTTAACTTCCTCAGCTGGTACTTCTTGTGTAGTTTGAGGTGCTACACTTTTACCCATTTTGTCAAGGATTTGTAATCCAAGTAATCCATCGATAGATGAACCACCACCGTTGCCACCTTGAATAAGAAGTTCCGGCATCAACTTGATACCACTCTTACCAATTTCTTCAGTCATTTTGTAAGAGGTGAAGTTTTCTTGACCCATCGCTTCAACAGCCAAACGGTAAGATTCAGCGTTTGCTTTACCACGAGCAAGAATAGCTTCAGATTCAGCTTGACCAGTTAAGGCGATACGGGTAGATTCAGCCTTAGCTCTTAATTCAGTTGCCTGAGCATCTGCCTCAGCCGCGATTTTTACCGCTTTAGAATCACCTTCTTGTTTCTTAACAGCCGCATCAGCGTTTCTTTCAGCGATGTTAACTGATTGTTCAGCCTTTACAACTTCTTTCTGCATTTCAGCGATAGCAGTTTCTTTTTCAAGAGATTGACGCTGAATCTGAGCTTTCTTCTGATTCTCGAAAGTGATGATTTGCTCTTGAGCAATTTTACGAGAAGTCAAAGTTTCCATCAGAGCTTGTGGAGGTGTAATATCACCAATCAAGGTATCAACTGCGTGAACATTATACTCTTCAAGAACTTTAGAAATGTGTTGTTTAGCCTCGTTCTGACGTTCAACACGAGAAGTCAAGAATGAAATCGCATCTGAACTTTGTGCTGAGTTACGGAAGTAGTTACCAATAGTTGGCTCAAGTACCTGAGATACAAGGTTAGTCATAGTTCCGAATCGAGCGATAACCTTTGGAGCTTCGTTCATTGGAACGTGAATAATCTGAGATACATCAAGATTGAATGTAAAACCGTCTTTAGAACGAACCGTAATCGTACTCAATCCTTTATCAAGATTGTGAGATTCGTTTCTACCAGTTGCCCAGTTAAGAACAAGGTTAGTTGTTGGAACAACTTCAACTTTAGTAGTGTATTTGTTGATTGGGTATTTACCTGGGTTCAGAGGTTCAGCCCATACACCTTTCTGGCCTTTAGATACAAGGTTACCATGCTTGAAATCTTTACCAGTTACGTCAACACCTTCATCACCATAGTAAGACATTACAACACCTACGTGTCCAATTGGAACCTCGGTCATTGGAAGTTCTTCAACATTAACAGCCCAAGGATTAAGGTTGTAAGAACCGGCTTGAATAATTTGTTGTTGAAGACCACGGTTACCATTAGCTTCAAGAAAGGCATCAAAATCTTGGAAGTTATTGTGTAAAGAGTTATCAACTACTTTACCCGCAATTGTGCCATGTTCAAGTGGTTCACCATCAAGTGTGGTAACAATACCAACCATATTATCTTGAATATGTGCTTGTTTAACAACAGAAACTTCAAAAAGCAAAGTGTTGATTTTATAAACACCAGATGGAATAAAGGCTGACTGACGACCTTTCTGACCACCGTTGTTTAAGAATGCCTGTGCATCTTGGTAGTTGTTACACTCAACTCTACGAGCCAAGATACGACCAGTTTTGATAATAGCACCGTCTTTAGCGTTTACAAGACCGATATGACCTTCTGGAATTACTACGAAGTTTTGCATATCAATCTCATATTGCCAAGGCCAATACCAGAAATGAAGACCTGGTGCTAAATAAGTCGCTTGGAAACCAGCCTCACCGTTGGTAGCGATGATACGGTCACCGGAAAGTTCTTTGTTCTTACCAACAAGAACGAATTTTTTGGTCACAAGACCGATTTTGTCTTCGGGAACGATTACTACACCAAAAAGACGGAAGACCCATTTGTAAGCTAATACTGAGAAGAGAATAGGTAAAATCCACCAGTAAGAAATGATTGTCTGAGCGATACTCATAATTTAATTGTTTTTTGTTTGTTAATGAAAAATTGTTTATTGTAAAAATTTATTGATTAATCGTGGTCGTAATCTTCGGTATCAACACCATTAGCAGTAATTGTTACTGTAACGTGATCACCAAATTGTGTTTGAAAAAAATCATTATCAAAAATACCTAAGAACTCAGTCATTTTATCAACTGCCTCCGCCAAAGATTGGTTGTATTTTGGATTTGGTTTCTCTACTCGACCTTCATAAACACGCTTGTCACGATTCCAAGTTCCGTTAGTAACAACTATTGTTGGTCGGAGTGAATCATCTTCATCAGCATACTCACCATTTACTCTAAGATAATCAGTGTTTGCTGAGAACTGACAAACATCGCCGTCATTGAAGTACGGGGTGTACTGATTCCACGATACTGATTCGAGATCCGGACAAGAATCGATAATTTGTTTTGCTCCTTCAAAAAAGGCAGCTTCTGATTTTTTGTGAAGTTCTTGCTTCAACTTAGCAATCTCGGATTGCTTTTCTTTAACTTCTTTGATAATTTCTTCTATCATTTGATTTTATTTAAGATTGGTTATATAATTACTCTTCCGATAAGTTGTCAAACATTTCGATAATTTCTTTTAATGGCTTATCCATCAAATGTTTAAAATCTTCTTGTGTTAATTTAAAATGTCCACCACTTTTTTCAATACCCCAGTCAATTACTCCTAATTCGTGTCGATTCTTGTCAAGTAGTGATTTGGCTAATGTTTCAATTAGAACTATATCTTTGTCAGATTTAAGTTCAAACTTTCTTTTAAAATCAACTGAGAAGTTTTCTTCTTTGTCAAAGATTTGAGAAAGAGCTAAATCTCGACTTTCTTGTAAAGTTAACTTACGAAAACTCCAATTTGACCACATCAACCAACGATTATATCCCTCTAATCGAATATCACCACCACCCCAAGAAGAACTTGGATTAGTAATTCTGATATCTGAAATACGGTATTTACCGTCTTTAATTAGGTATTTGAATCTTTTGTCTGAAAGACAAATTAAAATATCGCCTTTTTTAAGGTCTGAGATTTTAGTTGGCTCTCTTTTTACCTGTTTATCATAGAGTATTTTAGGCAGAGGTTGTCCATCTGTTTGTGTAAAATCATCTACATTATAATGACCACGATCTTTGATAGATATTCTTTTATAAGAGTATCGATAGTTATTAGATGTTTGATTCTGGTCATTGTTGAAAAAGTCAGTTTCATAAATATGACCTTTTATCAATTTTCGATTGCCTTTTGTGCTTATTACTTTCATGAATTAATCTTTGATTGCTGATTTTATGTTTCCCTTGTCTTTAAGTTTACGAAATGATGAGGGAAAATCTTTTATACCATTTTGCATCCAATCTTGAAAGTCAAGATTTTCAAGGTAGTCTTGAGCTGTTGGAATATACCTCATTCCAAAATCTTCTAAAATGTGAAACTCACAGATGTCTTTAACTGACACATCTTTTCCTTCTGAATTTTTAATTGTATATCCAAAAAGTGGAACCATAACTTCCATAACCCAGAACATATGGTGAGTTAATGCTCTATGTGCGTTTGATGAAAAGTAAGCTTTAGAACAATCCATTTTTTCATGAATTGGTAAATAGTCGTTTGGTTCTCCACCAAACCTTCGTGCTGATGATTTTGAATGTATCCAAGCGTTTGCCATTTTATTATTTTAAATTTTTTAATTTTTTGTATTTTATATTTTCTTTGTCTAAGTATTCCCAGTAAAATCCTCCTGCACTCTTATTTCTAGAATTTCCTAAAACATTATGTATAGATCCTAAATATAGACCAAGAGACTCGGATGCTTCTTTTGCAGAATTCCAAATTTTGATAAGATTAAATTCTAAATCGAGTTGTTTTATTTTTTTTGATTTAGATTCGGAAAGAAACTTTTTTTGTTTCTCAGACATCTTGCGACCTTTTAATTTTTTACCAAAATCATTACCAATTAGATGTCTTCTTCTCTTTTCTTTTAGTTCAAGTGCTTTTTCTAAACCATAGATTTCCTCATATGTCTTTCCTTTATTTCTTGTAGATAGTCCTGCCAAGTGATACTCACCACCATCTGTCAAATTGGTTAGTGGGCCTCCTGTATTATATCTTTTTATTTTTGATATGATATCAATTTCATATTTAAGAGCAATATCTCTATCTAGATTTGTAGCATAGAAAACTACGAATTTCAAAAGATCAAAATTATCATTCAATATTTTTTTTATTTTTCCGTTTTTCATAGTGTTGTAGTTCCAATCTATTTCAAAATTAGTAGCATGCCTTCTCCACCTAAAACCTCTTCCACAGCCAACATAAAAGGGCTCATAATTAAAAGTAAAATCCAATCCTTCATAAATAAAATTACCTGGCTTTCTTGGGTCACAATAAACATATACATAGTAATCTGTGTGTTTCATTTCTATAACTTTTTCTTGTATATATAGAATTATAACACATCATTTTGTTCTTTTTCTTTTATAAGTTTATTATTAAATAATTCGTCAAGTTGTTCTGCGTTAAAATTAGTTAAAACATCAGCCATATAATCAACGAAAATTGAATATAAAGGTGAATTGTTGAGGTGTCTTGTTCTTTGGACAAGCTCTGATGCCATTTCTTCTGATAGTAATTGTATCAAATCAGACTTATCACCAAGACCTAAAGAGATTAATTTAATCTGTCGTTCTTTCTCACGGTTTAAAACTTGAATTGTATCACCAACCATTTCACGTATCTCTTTTTCAAAAGAAGCAATAGAAGTTTGAATTGGTAGAATAAACTCTATTCCTTGATTGTCTCTAGTCCTTTCACAGAACTCTTTTGCTTCTTTCAATCCAAGGCCACTATGAAACTTAACCGTTTTTACATATTGTAAAAGATTGGTTGGTTTACTTATACACTTTACTTTTGCGTTCATATTAGAAGGTATAAATGTTTTTGTGAAGTTGTTGAGCATTAAATAATTCGTTTTCTACTTCTCTCTTTTTGTTGAGAGCTAAATAGTAATCAACAATTTTATCATCAATATTTGAAACTTGTTTCAAGATATCTGGAGCATCTTCATAGTTGTGAATTATAAAATCACTCAGTTGATTTTTGTTAATTTCATTCATTTCACGACTGAATATGGAGTGTATAGTTTGTAGATTATCGTCTGTTAAAGATTTATAACGATTAATCCTATCTTGTTTAGGCGTGAAAACACAAACCACTCGGTCAAACTTTTTTGACCAGTTTTTTTCATAGATTATAGAAGAGTGAAAAATCGTGTATTGTTTGCCTTTATGTTTATTTCTAAATCTCTCATAAGCCTCAAAAAGGTCAAACTCAATAAGATTGATTAAACTTTCGAATTTAGCATCAGTATCAAAAGCTATCGGATTAATATACTCACCAAATGTATATTCACGACCAAATGCTTTTCGAACTGAATCTGACATACTTTTACGGTAATTCAAAACGTATTTGATTACAGCATCAGCATCAAATACTGGTATACCAAGTTGTCGAAACAATTTAGCAATGCCATCTTTTCCCGAACAACGAGAACCTGTTAAACCGATACTTATAAGATTTTTGTCCATAAAGAGATACAAATATAATAAATAAATTGTAAAAAACCAAATAATTTTATGAAATATTCAGTTGAAGAAATTGGATTCATCCTTTATAACAATCGTTCCGTGAGTGGCACAATCAGTAATTTTTTAGATAAATCAATGGATCCAATGAAATTAATTCGAATTGAAAGAAAGTTCGATTGGGTAAAATCACTCTATGCAAATCTTGAGAAAATGGTAGAAGTTGATCTTTCACTACTTAATCCAGAAGCTGATGATGAAATTGTAACTCCAAATCAACTTTCTGAACTAACAGATTTCTTCAAGACAAATATAGGCAAATATTCTGATAAAGAAAAGGACTTTTTAATAAATCGAAAGATACCTATTGAAGTTTGTAATAAGTGGGGATTTTTAGGACTTTCAAACTTTACTGATAAAGAACATCTTAGACGAATTGGTGCAACTTGTCATCCAATACTACGAGGTTTTTTACAGGATGGAATAGAAGAAGGTGGAATTGTCGAACCTCTTTTCAAAGAGGGTCAATTAGTTAATTGTTCGATAAGAAGAATATCAGATGTGGGTAAATTGAAATACACTTTAGCTGTTCCAGACACTCCAGTTTGGGGATTGGATGATTGTGAAGGAGAAGAAGTTTGGATATGTGAAGGACTTTTTGATATGATATGTTTGAGGGAAATGGGTGTAAAAGCTGTTTCACCATCATCCGCAATGTGGTCTGGTCTTCAATTATATCAATTAGTAGATAAGAATCCAAAGAATATAGTTATTTTTTGTGATAATGATAGAGTCGGTTTAAAAACTGGTTTAGTAATGAATAAGTTTTTTAATTTGATGGGTATTCCATCTATTACTATACACTCAAAAGAAGTCAAAGATGCCAGTGAGCACTTTTGGGAAAGGGGATTAACATTTGACGAGTTAGAGTCAATAAAGATTAGTAAAGAGATGGTAGAAGAAAAAAATGATAATTCGTTTGACTTTTTGAAATATCTACAAAAACGTAGATTCTAATTAATATATACTTTATGAAGTATTTAAGACCATATAAGATTTTTGAATCTACAATAACTAAAAATCAATTGGTAGATAAGATTAAATATCTCTCTAATTATTTAGAAACTTATATGAGAGATGTAAATAAATTTACCACTAGTAATCTTAATTTTAGTTTCTCATATGGAACAATACTAGACATTAGAGATATATTCATTGTTGCTAATAGATTGGACTACAACTCTACAAATGGATTTATATCAGCTGTTGCCCAACAATTTATTATTTGGTCTGAGTATTTCACCGAACAAAAGTGGCATGGAAAAAGATTTAAAGAAAATCTAGAGTCTTTTAAATTTAATGATGAATACTTAAATTATAGTGACGATTTTAAGAAAGTACATAGGTGGGAATTATACAAACAGGAATATAATAATATGTTATATGGATATGTAGGTCAGACTATTAAGAGTTTGATTTCTGGTACTATTTGGGATATACCTGAAAGTGAAGAATTTACAGAAGATGATAAAGAATTTGTTTTGGATTGTATCTATTCAGAATATGAAGATGTTTCAAGTGAATACATTACTAAGGCTTCAGAAATAATTGATAGTTCGACGGTTAACTCAATCGGAGTGCAGAAGTGTTATATTTTAAGAGTTCCTATATTTGGTGATAGATGGAACTATAAGAAAATTGATTATAATAGTGACTTTGTGTGGTTATTAGAGTCACATTTTGGTGCTGTTTTCATTTTAGAAAATAAGTGGGCTGAATTTTATAGATTCTGTTTGCCTTTTTATAAATAAGAAATAAATTTTATGAAGTATTTGAAAAGGTTTTTAGAACGAATAGAAGAATCTGATTTAGATGAAGTTTTAGATATACTTCAATATGTAGGTGAATTAGAAGCTAAGGTCTGGCAAAATGAGTTTGTTCAATTTTCAGATGGTATTTTAGTGGTTTATTTTGAAGATGCCACAATGCCAGAAATCAAAGAGATTGAAGATTGTCAAAGTAGATTAGAGAGTATTGGTTATAGATTAATTTCTTATGATGTAGATTCAGTCGGTCTTTGGTTTTTAGTTATGACTGAGGAGTTAGAATCAAAATATAAAGATAAATTACATTTTAAGTTTATTGAAGATTTAGAGTTCAAAAAAAGAGTCTTCAATGCTTCTCCACTTGGTATGGGTGGATTTAATTATTGCAATAAAGAATATCCGAGTGGTGACACGATTTCTGTAATTCAAAATCCACAAAAAACATGGTTTGTTACAGACTCGATTACTGACCAAGAAGAGCCATCAGATAATAAAGTATTAGCTAATATAGATTTCTTAAAAGCTCAACATCGTGTTTTGGGTATTCAACAATCTTTATCGAGAGGATTTTAATATATAAGTTATGATTAAAAAATACCAGCAATTTCTTTTAGAAAAAGTCAAA
>Ga0214923_10000533_pt1 | contig 57336 bp, 44 predicted proteins | sample LL1510_MetaG_FD_177993 | JGI IMG/M metagenome (GOLD analysis project Ga0214923, IMG submission 177993) | Freshwater microbial communities from Lake Lanier, Atlanta, Georgia, United States - LL-1510 | ecosystem: Environmental > Aquatic > Freshwater > Lake | place: USA: Georgia | collected...
CCATTAATTATAAAATAATATAAACAAATTAAAATAATCTCAATTTTTATTGTATCTTTTGAAAAATATAATATCTATTTAAGAAAGAAAATGTCTTACCTTCTTTATCAGCCCCTTTTAATTCATCATAAAATTTAGCTACATCTGCATAAAATTCTTTATTTTTAACATTTTCTTCATGAGTTATAACATTTTGAAACCAACCTTTATTAATTTGGTATAAATTAGCAAATAAATCTGAATCTACTAATTTACAACCTGCTTTTTCCATACTCTTTATCATTAATTTTGATGTAATTAAATTTTCTGTATAATATACATCAGAAATCCATCTCATATTTACATCAATACTTTGTCCTGGTTCATCTTTAACAGCTCCTTGAAACTTTTTAATAATTTCAAATAATTTTTGTTTTTCACCATTTTCGTCAGTATAATAAGACGTATATACATCTTTATCACCAAGTAAATTACTTACTCTTCCTGCATCAAATAATGTAAAAACTATAAAACCACCAATATTTAAATATAATTTAATATTATTAATTAGATTATCTATAGATTCTTGTGAATTGAATAAATAATGAATAGCAAACATACTTGTAATGATATCAAATTTTCTTTTACTATCAAAGTATTTAATGATATTATTTTTATTATCTTGAGACATATTATTTAACCGTTTAGATTGTACATCTACTTTTAATGGTAATGAACCATCAGCTTGTATAAAAATCATTTTACCATAATCAGGAAATTTAGATTTCATAAAATTATAACGACTAACCGCACTATCTGTAGCTGCAAATAAGCCTTCATAATCTGGGTCAATACCAACATAATCACCAACACGCGCGTGATACATTTTTTGAATATCACCACCTCTACCACAACCAATATCTAAAATAGATGCTTTCATTAATTTGTCTCCTTTAGTTCTACTAAAAGGTTGACAATAAGTATATATTAAAATAGATTTAATCCAGTTTTGAAATGATCTCATTGATTTACACAAGTTACTAATATTTTGATAATATTTATCTTGAGCTCTATCTGATGTAATAACTGAAGAGTCAATTCTACCTTGTAAAATTTTTAGTTGTGTTCCATAAGTATCTAGATTAGCTAATTTTTTAATTTCATTTATAGTTACTGCTTCTCTCATGGATTTCCAAGTTTTAATAGCAATATCTTTATAATTACCATATTTTTTTTGGTCTCTTAATACACTTTCTGTTTTATCCCATCTTGTTCTTAAAATAGACCATCTATATTGATGAGGAATATTTAAGTTATTTGTATAAGTAACTTCAACTACTGTATTGTCTTGAATAAAGTTTCCTTCAACATCACGAACTTCATCACGAACAAGGGGAAAAAATGCTTCGTGATTATTTTCTTCTTTCATAAAAGGTATTGGTACTTCTTTATTACCAATTAAATCACCAACATAAAAATTAGCAATGCGATATACTTGTTCTGTGCTACTATTTGAACCCGATTTAATTTGTAATGAGTTATCGTATATTTCTAAATAACCTCTTGTTTCTGGATTTCTTTGAAAATTTATATAGATATCAATAGAATTAGTTTCAGGTGGTTTAAATTTATAAATAGGATATTTTTGTTCTCTTTTATCGCGTGTATATTTTTGATCGATAGCTGTAAAAATAATACCATCTAGTAAATATGGACAATTTGTTTTAGTTGAATTAGTACAAGCAAACCAAATTAAATAAGCATATAAATATACTTCACTATTTGCACCACCAGTTGGAAAAATAAACATTTTAGGATGAAATATATATTCTGATTCTCCGACATTATCAATTAATTTATTTAAATTTTCATAGAAATTTTCAATTTCTTTACTATAATATTTTTCTTGTTTATCTATATTAAATTTACCAGAAAATGGTTTTGAAATATATAAATTACTTTGTAATTTTTCTAATGTTTCTTCAACTGCTTTTAATCTAACTTGAAGTTCTGGATTATTTTTTAAATCATTACCTTTAAAAACTAAACAATCAAACCCCATAAATAAGTATTTTCTTTTTGATACCAAATGAATTAATTCACCTTCAATTATTGTATCATTAAAACCTTTAATTTTTTTACCTATTTTTTTTACATTTAAATTATTAGAAATTAAATAGACATTTTCATCATGAATTAACATTTGGTATTTTTCACCATCTGCTTTATCTGTAACACTATATCTATTTGGAATTTTATCTATTACATGTTGCACATCAGCAGAAATAGGTTGCATAGAAAATAAATTTGTTCTAAATTCAACAGATGAACCATAAGTTAATTTTTTGTATTTTTCAATAATATTTTTACTTTCTTCTTTTGTAATTAAATCATTTGTTCCTTCTAATAATTGTTTTAACATTTGCACTTCTTTAATTAACAAATTAAATACTTTTTCGGATGGTTTACCCATAAACTCAATTTCAAGTTCATAGGATTTAGGTGATGTTTGTAAATCATTTGGATTATTTGATTGTTTAATTATTGTTAGGTCTATTTGCATTTTTTCATCTTTATTATCTAAAACTTTTAAACTTACTCTTTGTTTATATCTATAAAAAATTTTATCAGAATCATTAATTGGAACATTAGATAATTCTTTTAATTTTTTAGAATCAATTTTATCTTCTACTGATTTTCTAAATCTAATATCATATTCATCTATATCAATATAATTTTTATTATCTTTCATTTTATTCATAAAAATAAAATTTTCATCTTTAAGAAACTGAGTAACTAAAATAGAAAAAATAATATGATTTTTTCTTTGATGTACAATATTTAAGATATTATTAATTGTTTCATTTCCTTTAATACTAATTCTATAAACTTTTTGATTTTCATATGTATAACTAATATCTAATGTAGTTTCTCTAACTATTTCTAATTTATCTTTATCACTTCGCCATATTATATATTTTAAAGCATCGTTAAATTTTAGTAAAGATAATTTATTATTTGGTTTATAGTTATTAAACATAATTTCAAATTCATCATTTGGTTCTATTTTATTAAATATATTTTTAATTTGTGTAATATTAGTGTTTGATAACATTATATTAATTAAGAATATAATTCCTTATAATGAATTATTAAATATATCAATTTTTTAATTTTTTTTATATTAATTAGTTTAATATAGTTAAATTACATATAAGTTTATAATGGAAGTAATTAATTATTATCAAATTTTAGAAGTAAAATATGATGCTACAGAAAAAGAAATTAATGACGCATATAAAAATAAAATAAAAAAATATTTTAATTTACCTTTTTTAAATGAAAATCAAAAAGTAGATATTAAAAAATTAAAAAAAGCAAAATTTATATTTAGTAATAATGAATTAAGAAAAAAATATGATAGTATTATTTTTCAAGAAATAGAAGAAAAAAAAAATATAAATAAGAAAGAAATAGAAGAAAATAAAAATTTAAATAAAAAAGAAAAATTAGATTCACAAATGATGGGTAATCGTATATTTAGTATGATTGGTGTAATAACACCACCTCAAAGAAATTATGATATTGATAGAAATTTCGCATCTATTAAATAATTACTGGTTAATATGTTAAAACTTAATAAATTATTTTCTTCTAATAATTTATTGATTGTATTTATTCTTCGTTCAATGGGAGTTTTACCTTTTGTTTTTCTTGAATAGATTTGAATTTTTTTTTCAAGAGATAAAGCAAGATTTTTTTCTAAAATATTATCTTCTTTAGATTGAATCCAACCAAAATATTTCCATTCACCATCACCTTTTTTTAATTTAGTATATTTTGCACCACCTACTAAATTACCATTATGTTGTCTAATTCGTCTATTGGGATTATTAGTTATACCAACATATGTACAAGTTGAATTTGTATTATAAAGTAAATATATAATATAATTATTATTCATTATTATATTATATAAATTAATTTTTTAATTATGTTCAAAATCTTCGTTATTTTGATTTTGTTTAGTTTTATTATAACGATAGAAAGATCCAGAAAATTCACCAATAGTAAAATTCTTGATAGAACTATCTTTTTTAAGTAATTTGTCCATTGCATCTTTAGTATCAATAGTAAAATCACCACAACCAAGATATTTATCTCCTTTACGATAAAGTTTAAAATATAAAATATGTGCACCAGCTTCTTTTTCTACAAAATTTGTAATATCTTGTTTAACAAGACCATAATCAGATGAATTTTCAAGACCTGATATAGTAAAGAAAATTTGATATCTAGCAAATTTAACACGAAATTCTGGATGATTTTCTCGAAGATAAGAAAAACTATCAAGTGCATTTTGAATAGTATCAAATGTTAAAAAGAAAGAACCATTTTCAGTAGAATGATTTGTAGTAAGACCAGTTAATTTGCTTAAAATAGTTTTATTTTTAGATGATTGATTTGTAGGTGATACTAAAAGAGTACGACCTGGTTTTCTAACTATTTTATCCATAGTTTCTTCTGTTAATTTATTTTCTTTTTTAGTAGTTTCGGTAGAGTTTACGTTTATTGAAGACATTAAATTATATAATTTATTTTCCTTTAAATGATTTAGTTTTTAGAATTTACTATTAAATTTTATTATTTAATCGTAATATTAGTTCATTAATATATGGATAAGCAGATAAATTAATTAAACTAATTTTATTTGTTGTATTTTTTTTTTAATATAAGTAATTTAAGTTAAATTATTCAATTCATGATGCACTAATAGTTAACCAATGATATAATTTAATTTTTTTATTTAAATTTGGATAAAATTCATCTTTACCTTAGTAGATTATTTTATAATTACTTAATTATAAATAATAATTTTTTAGGTGCTTAAGTGTATAAGAAAGTTTTATAAAAAAATTGAAAATTTAAATGTTTACTAGTTCCATTAAAAAAAATTTGTATGCAAAAACAACAAGCAGCGTACAACATGTCGTTTTCATGCGAATTGCGATCCATCTCAAAGAAGCTAAAAGGGCCATATCATACCGCTGCCCGTTCGCAAGCCAACCCACAGTACCCACCACGTTTCCCTGTGCCTGACGTCGCCGTCCCATTCACTGCCGCGCTACCCGGCTACGCGCCCACGCATTTCACAGCGGGACCCGTGCTGGCCAACGACTCACACGTGATCCGGGGTGGCTGGGCTGACCCTGTCGACTTTGGTGCGCTCGCACCGGACGTGTGGGCCGCTCGCCGATCCTTCGAAGGGCCCATCGAGATAGGCACTGATGGACTGCCGCGCAACCCACGCGGGCGCACTGGCATGTGCGAACGCGGACTGCTTGGCAAGTGGGGACCCAACCATGCTGCCGATCCAATCGTGACGCGCTTCAAACCAGTAGAGGAGCCCGATCTGTCTGCGGCAACACATGCCGCAGCGCAACATTGGCGGCAACGCAGCCGTGGGCGCCTCCAAGTGGTCGCCATCAAGCGAAGGGACTGTGGTGCGTGGGCGCTGCCGGGCGGCATGGTCGACAAGGATGAGTTAGTCTCTGCGACAGTCCGGCGTGAATTCGCCGAGGAGGCGGGCCAACACTTGGCAGATCCGGTGCTGCACGCGCGCTTCGAGCAGCTCAGCGCCCGCCTCTTTTCGAGCGGCCAAGTCGTCTACCGCGGCTACGTCGACGACCCGCGCAACACGGACAATGCGTGGATGGAGACGACCGCGTTCCACTTCCATTGCGACCCCGAGTTGGGCGCGCTACTGCCTCTACACGCCGGCGATGACGCTGCTGATGTGACCTGGCTCGACGTAGACGAAGCCGACGAGCGGTACGAAAACCTTTACGCGTCCCACAAGCAGTGGGTCGATCAGGTGGCTGCAACTCTCAAGGCGCCTCGTGAGTAAACCATCTGTATCCTCCGCACATCCACCGCTGCATGTCGAGCCAACTAGCAGCGCAAGCAATGTGGATTACATATGCGGAGTGTGTGTGGGTAACTGGGCGGTAGTGGCTGCAACTCTCAAGGTGGTGCGTAAGTAAACCATCTGTATCCTCCGCACATCCACCGCTGCATGTCGAGCCAACTAGCAGCGCAAGCAATGTGGATGACATATACGGAGTGGGTAACTGGGAGGTAATGGGTGCAACCCTCAAGGCGGCTCGTGAGTAAACCATTTGTATCCTCCGCACATCCATCGCTGCATACGGTGGCGCAAGCAATGTGGATGACATATGCGGAGTGTGTGTGTGTAAACTGGGATGTAATGGAGTGCAGCTAAAGGAAACGCATACGCAAAAAAAAGGTGCATCAATTAAGCTGATGTGGTGCACCAAAAAAACTAATTTTTATTTAAAAATTAGTTTTTTATTATTTTATCTATCAAATAAAAAGATTATTTATTAGTAATTTGTAGAATTGTTAACACAATTACAATAATATATTTTTTTTCAAATGATTTAGTATATAATTTTTATAAATATTTAATTATTTTACTATTTAATCGTAATATTAATTCATTAATATATGGATAAGCAGATAAATTAATTAAACTAATTTCATTTGCTCTATTTTCTTTTTTAATATAGATAGTTTGTGTTTTTGAAATATTATAATAAACTAAATATTTAAATAAAGTCTCAAAAAAATTTTTAAAATAGGTAATTTGAGTTAAATTATTCCATTCATTATCACTAATAGTTAACCAATGATATTGATAAATTTGTTCTAATTGAATTTTTTTATCTAAAATATTAACAAAATGAATATTAAATTTATTTACAAGTTCTTTTATTTCAATAAATGAAAAATTAATAGATGGTATATTTCTTTTATATTGAAAAATTATTTGTGAAATTTCAGGAATTAATTTAGTATATATTTGTGATTTTGATAAAAATTTTTTAATTAAATTTGGTAAAAATAAGACATCATATAAAGAATATCTAAATATATCAAAATTCATTTTATGAATATCAATATCAATTAAATATATTGGACCTGTTTTTTCTTCAATTGATTCTAAATCAACTATTTTTTGATGTGTAACTATTTTATATTCTTCTAATAAATAATATATTGAACATTTTCCAATCATCTTTTTTTCAATATGAGCATATTCGCATAAATATTTTGTATCAAATAAATTTTTACAAAAAGAATAAATTAAATTTTTATCTTTTAAAACTTGGTCGAATAAATAAGGTATATCTAATGATTCACCACCATGAATTATTTTAATCATTTGTTCATTAGTAATTAATTTAATTAAAATATTCATGTCTGATTTAGATAATTCTGGAGGATAAAATACAAATATCACACCTATATTACTATCATTTTCAAGATTAATTTGAAATAAAGCAATATCTCTACTTGTTTTACTAACACGATTATATTCAAAATCCATACTCAAATAAAATTTTTCTTTTGTATTTTTTTTTTGTAATTCTATAAATTTTTTAAAATAATCAATCATATATTTTATTTTTTTTTTATTATCAACTAATAAAATGTTATATGTTTTATTATTTAAATTTGGATAAAATTCATTTTTACCTTCTAAAACTAATGTATAATCCATTAATAATTAGTAGATTATTTATAATTATTTAATTATAAATAGCTACATTATTATAAGAAAGCATTATCAAATATTAAAAATAAAAAAATTGAAATTTTAAGTGTTTGTTGGTTCCAATAGAAAAATAATTTTATAGCGAAAAAGCGAGCAACAACGACGATGGCAGCTCCACAAAAGCAACCGATCAAGCTCCACCAGCTATCTGATAGCGAGTATAATCTCGTGATGAGGATGCGTGCTGCTTCTCTTAAGGAGCAGAATGAAGAGTATCGGAAGGAGCAAGCTCGGAAGATGGCTCAGGAAAGACAGGCTATGCAGCCTCAATCGATTCCGCTGCCTCGAGCAGTTCCAGGACAAGTTCAGCAGCCTCTGCCGAGACAAGTTCCACTGCCTCTGCCGAGACAAGTTCCGCAGCCTTGGTCGGGACAAGTTCCGCAGCCTTGGTCAGGACAAGTTCCGCAGCCTCGGCCAGGACAAGTTCCACTGCCTCGGCGGGTTGAGCACCCTCGACCAGTTTCACAGCATCGACAGGCAGAGCCATCGTCGTCTGAACTGGATAGTCGACTGAATCAGATCGATGGAGATGCAAAATTTGCTCTACAACTAGTTGATGAAGACTTAGCTCGTCAACTAAATGACGAGGAGTTAGCTCATCAACTAAGTGCCCAGCTTGATGCTATAGATCTTCTGGGTCTATTTCTAGATGAATAGCTCTATCAGGCGATTTCATCAAAAAAAATCACATGCTAAAAGAAAAGCTCAACTATCATTATTGACATGATGCAGTTGCTACATTGTAAGCAACAAGTATTGTGTTAAGATGTTGAAGCTTGTTCTCAATGTGGGAGTAGGAGTGAGAGTGGGAGTGAGAGTGGGAGTAGGAGTGAGAGTGGGAGTGGGAGTAGGAGTGAGAGTGGGAGTAGGAGTGAGAGTGGGAGTAGGACAGAAAAAATCATTATAAAAATAAACTAATTTTTATTTAAAAATTAGTTTATTAATACTATAAAAATTTAAATAAAAAATTATTTTAATTATATCTTTTTTACCTAAAATAATACACTTTAATTGTTTACAATTATCAAAACTTTTATTTTTTACATTACTTTTTATTTAACTAAATAAATTTTTTAATAAAATATAAAAAAATTTGTATAAATCACAATAATACTTTTATTATAATGTATTAAATAATAAAATCATTTCATTTCTATATTTTCTAATTCTTTACTATTATATTGTTTGTCTTCTATAATAAACAGAAGTTTACTAACAAACATAATTGATGCTAGTAATTCCACTAAAAATGAGAATTAAATTATAATATATATATATGCCAGTTAACAATTTATATTATAACAAATATATAAAATATAAAAATAAATATTTAAATTTACAAAATCAAATAGGTGGTTCACCACCAGAGCTAATCCCAAAATCAGGACCAACACCAGAACCAATCCAACAACCAACACCTGAACCACCACCACTTGTGAGACAACCTTCCGTATATATTAGTTGTCAAGGGCTTGAAGGAACTTGTTGGGCTCATGCTACAACAAGGTTATTTATAAAGCTAATGTTAACTTTTTTGTCCAAAGAATTAAGTAAATTTTTAAACAAATTAAGCAAAATTGATTGTAATCATTATTATGATACAATAAAATGTAGTGATAATGAAACTGAAACTAACATTTTTGATTGTTTTTTACAAATTAAAGAAGGTAGAATAAAGTGTGATTCTTCTAAAGGTAATCAAAAAGACATTGGTTGGTCCGAAGAACAACATCTTTATGCTTTATTATTTCATTTTATTTTTTTAACGTTGGTAGAACAGTTTGGACGAGGAGAAATGGGATCCTATTCACAAACTGCTTGTTTATATATTTTAGACTATTTAAAATATATTGATATAGATAAAAATTTAATTATAACAAGATTAAGATATAAGTCTACAAAATATAGTAGTGATGAAGATAAAAACCATTTTGATAAACTTATTAATGATTTAAATGAATTTTTTAATATTATTAAAAATAATTTAAATAATAAATTTTTTGATCCAATAATGTATATATATAAAAATTCAATTACAGCGGTTCTTTCACTTTGTGATTATCACTATCGTTCAAAAAACTTTGAATGTAATGCTAATGATTTTAATATTATAGATACTCAAAGACTATCTTTTAAAGAAAAATATGAAAAAAAAAATCCTTTTTCAAGTAAAATAGAAAATTTAAATCCAAAATATACAATTGAACATAATCTACGAAAATTTACTAAAACAACAAATTTACTAGAAAATATAAAACATGTTCTAGACAAAGACAAACCATATTATGTATTGTTTATTACAAAAAACCATGTTGTTATAATAACACACTATTCTGTTGAAGGAAATGATACATTTTTACATGTAAGAAATTCATGGGGTATCCAGTCTTGTGAAAAAACAGAAGCATGGTGTAATTTAATAAAAGATGATCAAATAAGTATAGAGTCATTAAATAAATATACTAGTCCATACAGTATTATATTTTTTTATCCTTACACATTTACTAAAGAACAAAATGATATAATTGAAAAAATGAATGATTCAACAAATACACAACTTATTTTTAGAAAAGACGAAATTAATAATGATGAAATAAAAGCAATAGTATATGGCTTAATACGAACTACTGTATTAATAGAACTTATTCTTTCTGAGTATAATATTGGTGATATAGAAGCTATAGCTATAGCAGATGCATTGGTAATAAATAGAACACTAAAAAAACTTAATCTTAGGCAAAATAGAATTGGTGAAAGAGGAGCAAATGCAATAGCAAACGCATTGAAAATAAATAATATACTAGAAGTACTTTTACTTGGTGAAAATGAGATTGGTAATACAGGAGCTGATGCAATAGCTAAAAAATTGGGAGAAAATAAAACACTAAAAACACTTATACTTGATGAAAATAAAATTGGTGATGAAGGAGCGAAGGCAATAGCAGTTGCCTTGAAACAAAATAATAATCTACAAACACTTATACTTGGTAAAAATGATATTGGTGATATAGGAGCTGAAGCAATATCAGACGCATTGACAAAAAATATAAAACTAAAATCATTGTCTCTTATTGAAAATAAATTTAATGAGAATGGAGCTGTATTAATAGGAAACAGTTTTAGATATAATACAAATCTAGAAATACTTACACTTAGTAATAATATTTTTGGTGATATAGGAGCTAAAGCAATAGCAGAAGGATTGAAAAAAAATAAAAAACTACTAACACTTGTACTTGATAATACTAGGATTGGTGATATAGGAGCTAAAGCAATAGCAGAAGCCTTGAAAACAAATGAAACACTTACCAAACTTATGTTTAGTCATAACAATATTGGTGATGATGGAGCTACAGCAATAGTAGAAGCCTTGAAAATAAATCAAATACTAGAAAACATTTACCTTGATAATAATATATTAATTTCTTCTGAAACTAAAAGAACTGAAGATACCCGATTAATTTTTTAAGTAAATATACAAGCAGTAAATTGTATAAATCGTAATAATACTTTTATTATAATGTATTAAATAATAAAATCATTTCATTTCTATATTTTTCTAATTCTTTACTATTTTCAGATGACATTTCAGTTAACCATTTTTGAGTTGTTGTTAATATTTCATCTTTCTTAAATTTAAAATGATTTTTAATTACTTCTTCCATTCCATTAGGAGGATTTTTTATCATATCAATTATTGCCCATTTAATTGTTCCAATTAGTAGGGGTTCATTATATTTTTTTGAATTAGTTTGTCCTTTAGTTGTATGCATTTCTTTTTCCCATCCAGGTTCATTGAAATAAGGATTTTCAACCAAAATCAATGATTGAATTGATATCAACACTTGTAAAAAGGTTGAAGTTTTTGGATTCCATTTTTCACCATCTTGACCGCTCCAAGTTCCAAGTAGTGATAAACATACTTTACCACAATTATATAAATTTGGATTAAATCGTATAGTTCCTCCACCAGTTGTATTAATTAAAACTTTTGGTTCTGAGTTAGGATAATTAGTAGGAAATGCTGTATGAAATTCAAAAATACCATTTTCATATGGTGTATCTTTAGGACCAGAAATAAAAAAGCTAAATACATTTATTGTTGTTTTTGATACACGAATCCATATACTTGATTCCCAATTAATCGGTAAACCAGATTTTAAGGTAGAAATTTCCGAAACCATACGCACAATAGCTTTTTGTTCTGGTTTTTGAGCACAATATTCTTTAAAAAGATGATTTGGTTGAATTTCAAATGAACCAAATTGTAGTTTTTTCATTACTTCTTCATATTCTTTATTTTTATTAGTAGAAATTATTTCAGTAGAAATTATTTGTGTTACAATCATTTTTGATTTGAACCAATCAGAAACACAAATAATTTTAAGATAAATTTCTGATTGGTTCAAATCAAATAATGATTTAATTTCATCTGAAATAACAACAAAGGCATTTCCAATATTATTAATAAAATTTTGTTCTAATCCTTCTAGTTTAGATATTTTATCAAGAATATTTAAAATTTCATTATAAACTTCTTTTGTTTTTTCGAGTTCAAGTAATGTTAATCCTCCAATACGATTAATTAAAAAGGTACATAATGAAGATGAATATAATTCATTAAGCGACTCTTGTGAAATATGTTCAATAATTTGTTTAAGTAAAACAGTTAATTCATAATTAAATATTTCTTGTTCTTTAATAAATGATAAAATATCCCAAGCTTTCCTTGAATCATCACCATATCCAACACCAGATTTCCAAAATTTATTATCACATGATGAGACATTAACTTTTTGTGTAGATATGTTAATTAATTCTTTTTCAAATGAATGTTCTTTAGTTATAGATGATAATTTAATATCTAATTCTTCGAATTTTGATGACTCTAATTTAATATAATCATGTATAATTGGATCAATTTGTTCAATAATACTAATTAATAACCATTCAAGAGATATTGTTGAATTCCAATTTTCTAATTGAAGTATTTTTAAATTCATCAAATTAAAAACAAGTTGAAATTTAATTGAAGGTTTTATGACTTCAATTCTTGGTGGAAAATATGGATATAGTTTTGGTTCCAAATTAATTTTTATTTCAAATGTATCATTTTTAAAATTTTTATTATTTAAAAAACAAACTAATTTAAGACAATAAATATTATTATTTATTGGTTCAATATAATGTTTATGCTTTAAATTTTTATTAAAATTTTTAATTTCTTGAACGATAATTTTATAAATTTGATTTGGATTAAATAATAATTCTTTTGGAATACTGCTAATATTCATTGAAGTTTTAGATTCTTGTAATTTTTTTGATTCTTTCTCTAAAAGTTCATAATTAATAAGAGCTTTAGATATTTCTTCATTTTTTTGATAAATATGATATTCATCAGCTATTTCTAATTCTAAATTTAAGTTAAAAAATTGTTCTAACTTGTTTACAATATTTTCAGGTTCATTTTTTATATTATCTAAGAAAAGACAGTTTAATTCTTCAACATCTAAAGTATCAGATTCAAAATAACAATATGATTCAAAATCAGTTGTTAATTTTACAGGAAAACTATTATAAAAAGTAAAATCAAGTAAATAAAAATCTTCATTTTCTTGAAAATTTAATAGTTTTATTTTACTTATATCTGAAAGTCTTGTTCTCATTTCAGAAGCATATGGACTTATTTCCATTCTTTTATAATAGTAATAAATTAATTAAAATTAATAAATATCAATTTTTATAAAAGAAGCAATATATAATTTTATACCATTTCAAATACATTTTCTTTAGTTTCACTAACAATTTCGCTAATAGAATCAAAAATATTACTCTTGATAACTTTCAAAAAGCTAGTTCCTGGATCAACATTAACACGAATTAACCCAGATTCTTCATCAATAATTGTGTCTAATTCACCTGTAAAAACTTGTTTCATTTGAGCTTGAGAAAATCCAGTTAGTGTTTGAACTCCTTTAATACTTTCAGTAGCATAGTAATTGCTTGAAGTTCCAACAAGATTCCAGAAAATGATTCTTGGTAGATTATATCCTTTTTCATGAAAAGCTTTTTCCATTCGTCCTAGATAGACAGTTTGAAAAAGCTCACTATTTTTTGTATTAATAGAGTTATAATCATATTCAAATTTGACAATAGGAGAGTCAAACTCACCATCCGTTAGAATAAGCACCGTATAACTTTTTGTGGTATTACTTTTTTCCATTAGACTAAGAAGTACTCCAGTTGTTTTGTCTATGTTAGTGCTAAGACCATAAGATGATTTTAAAACCGTGTTGAATTGTTCAAAAATATCTTGTTTTAAATCTATTTTATAAACTGTTGGTTCATCACTAAAACTAATCATACAACCAGGTAGATTACTGATAGCTGTTGCAAGTAAACCGAGTCCAATTGATTTACTCAATACATTATTACCTACCATTGAACCAGATGTATCTACTATTGGAATTACATCTTGAGGATCAATAAAGTGTTCATCTCGTGTAATATCACTATTAGCTTCTATTATCTCCTGTTTAATTTTTTCTACTAAATCAGTCCATTGTTTAGAAATTAAGATACGTTCTCCTGTTGTTAGATTACTTAAATTATTAACATGTTTCATTATTATTTCTGATAGCTTAGCAATATCTTGATTTGCACCGTTAATAATACTTTCAAGAATATTTTTACGACATTGAATACGATCTGGTTCTGTAGAACGATTGCCTGTAGATACTTCATCACTTGTTAATTTTTTAGATAGTTCTTCATTAAGAAAAGCTTTACGATACTTGGTAGAAAAACAAGCGGGAGAATTTTTAAAATTAATATCAGCCCATGTTCGTTGAATTTCTCCAAATTTTTCAGGTTGGGTGCACATATTTTGTTCTCCAACACCAATATATTGAGAAAAGACGGTAATAATTGTCCGAAAACGCATTGAATAAAAATTTAGGCGCTCTTTAAAAAGTTTATTATTTGTTTTTTTAAGTTCTTTATCACCTGGCATTGAATATAGTTGATTAATAATTAACTCACGCATTTTATTATTATTTTTATTTTCACGCGGAACCCATTTCGCAGCAATACTAATATTCTTATCTTTCTTAAATTCAGATAGTTCTTCAGGTGTCATTGTTTTTAAATTATCATTTAATTTTTTTGATTCTTCATGACTTACTGAATCAATATTCTTACCAAATATTTGAATAGAGTCAGCATTTAAAAATTTAATGTAGCAATTAACAATAGCATCTGTAATATTTGTATCACCTTTTTCAAAATACTTGATACACATATTATTTAGGTCTCCAAAATATCCATATTTAGGAATTTGAATAATTAGATTTATTAATGTTTTTGGATAGTAATGATAAATCTTTTCATATAGATAATGAAAAAATAAACGTTCGCGTTTTCCATGACCGCGAAGATTTCGCACATAAAATAGATAACGAAACATTATATCCCACCAAAATTTTTGTTCTTTAATACTTGATGTAGATATATGTGTAATAAGTGTACTCATTTTTGTATCTATTTCTATCTGTTGCTCTTCTAAAATTGTTATAGGTTCATATTTATGATATTTTTTATGATTAAACTTTTTGGGAGGAGTATTAAGAATAACAAGTTTATCTAATTCAAGAAATTTAGCTAAAATTGTATTACCCATTGAACCAAAAGTAATATCACCATTTTGAGTTATAGCAATGATTGGTTGAGTAGTTGCATTTTTTGCTGCTTCTAATGCAAAAGCATCTTCAAGTGTAATTGATGAGGACATTATTAATACATTTAAATTATTTATATTAAAATATTAAATAATCAATTTTTATATTATGATTTAAATATACCAACTAAACCACTCATATATATATCACCAAATGTTGATTTTGTAACTCTATTTTCTAAATCTGCCATTTCACTTAAATATGATGCCAATTTATTTGGTTCCAAGTTATTTATTTCATTATTTATTAAATAAGTTACTAATTCTTTTAAAACTATAGATAATGAATAGCCTTGAGTTTTAATTAATTGATTAATTTTAATATTTGCATTATCAAAATTAATTTTTGGATTTAATAATGTTTCTATTATTTCTTTAACTTCTAATATAGATGGAACAGCAGCTATTTTATAACAAATATCTAAAGTAATATGATTAGTTTGTAATGATAAAGATTGTAAGAAATTAATACTTTTTCTTAAATCTCCTCTTGATAAATAACTAATTGTTTCTAATACATTATCATCAAATGTTAGATTTTCTTTTTCACAAATCTCTGATATTTTTTTTTGAATATGAATTGTATTAATTGGACTAAATCTAAATTTTGCACATCTTTGTCTAATTGCTGGAATTATTTTATTTTCATAATTACAAATTAAACAAAATCTTGTAGTTTTTGAATACTTTTCAATAATTCGTCTAAGTGCAAATTGTGCATCAAATGTCATAGAATCAGCTTCATCTAAAATAATTAACTTTACTCCTTGACAAAACATATTTATTTTTTCGGCAAATCCTTTTATTTCATCTCTTACTGAATTAATACCTCTATCATCAGAAGCATCTAATTTCATTATCATTAAATTTTTTGATGTTCCGTATAATTCATTTGCTATTGCTAAAATTAAAGATGTTTTCCCTGTTCCTGGAGTTCCATGAAAAAGTAAATGTGGTAAAGAATTGCCTTTTAACATTTTTTTTATTGTTTCAATATTTTGGTCATGACTAATAATTTCTTCTATTTTATTTGGTCTATATTTTTCTACCCAAGGTAAATATTCCATTAATAATATTATAAATAGGTTCTTTAAATTAAAAACTAATTAATATTTATAATTTTAGAAAAATCATATGCTAATCTCATAAATTCTATATATTCATCTCCTCCTTTTAATAAATTATTATCAATCTCTGTTAATTTTAAACTTAATAAAGATTTAATATTTGAAGCATAATTACTATTTTTAATATAATTATCAAAAAAAATTATTTGATTTACTAAACTATAACCGGCATTTACTAAATCCATTATAACATTATCAATTACTTTTGAATCTTTATAAATTATAGCATTTATTAATTCATTAAATTTATCAATTGGTATAATTCCAGAAATTTCATTTAAAATTTCTTGTTTTAATATATTACCATATTGATTTTGACATTTTTGTAAAAAATTTATAGCTTTTCTTAAATCACCTCTACTATATTTAATAATTTGATTTAAAAATTCATCAGATATTATTAAATTTTCTTTTTGTGATATATCTTTTAATTTATCATAAATTTCGTTTTCTTTTATTGGTTTAAATCTAAATAATGCACATCTAGAATTTATAGGGTCAATAATTTTATTATGATAATTACAAATTATACAAAATCTAGTTAGTTTAGAATATTCTTCCATTATTCTTCTTAAAGCAAATTGTGAATCAGAAGTCATATTATCTGCTTCATCTAAAATAATAATTTTCCAGGGTGGAACATTTTCTTTTGGATTAATTGCTTTTTTAGCATATTTTTTTATTTTGTCTCTAATAATATTAATTCCTCTTTCATCTGATGCATTTAATTCAATTACTCTATCGTAATATAATTCTTCACCAAATAATTCTTTGGATAATGCTAATATTGTTGATGTTTTTCCACAACCAGAAGGCCCAAAAAAAATTAAATGTGGTAAATTTTTAGTTTTTAAAACTTTTTTGAGTGATTGTATTACTTCTGTTTGTGCTGAAATTTCATCTAAATTTAATGGACGATATTTTTCCACCCATGATCTAAAATCTTTATTCATATGATACCAAATAAATTATATTTTTCTTTATATAATATTAATTTAAAATATTTTTCCTATCTTTTATTAATATTAATGAGTACATTATGGTATAATAATCCACAAATATTACTAAGTGATTGGTATGAATTTTTTCCACATAATAATTTATCTAGAGAAAAAAAAATAAATGCTATTATTAGATTTGCTATTTATTATTCAATTTTAATTATTATTTTAAATCTAGATTTAAAATGGTTATCAGTTAGTATTATTTTATTAATAATATCTTTTTTTTTAAGTTATTATGAAAATTTTGAGCAAATAAATAAAGTATCAACATGTGTTAAACCTACAAAAAATAATCCTTTTATGAATTATATGATTAGTGATGATGTTAACCGCGAACCAGCTTGTGATTATGATGATATTAAAGATGAAATGAGAAGTTATTTTAAAAAAGATATTATTTTAGATCCAGCTGATTTATGGGGAACAAATATTTCAGACAGAAATTTTTTTACAATGCCTTGGACCCAAATAATAAATAATCAAAGTGGTTTTGCTAATTGGTTATATGGTAATTCAGGAACTTGTAAAAATGAAGGAATTGGTTGTGATAAAAATAGAGACAATAGATATCATCAATCAAGATATTATAAACAATATTAGTTTAATATATTATTAAATTCTAATTATATATAATGAGTTATTTTCCATTTAACAGTAATGATAATTTGGATAAATATAATCCAAAAAAAATGAATAAAAAAGAAAGATTTTATAATACAGATAATAAAAATAATTATACTGATACTCCTGGATTTTGGCAATATGAAGAAAAATCAAATATTATTGAACGAGAAACAAATTTAATATCTCCTAGTATTGGAACAAGACAAAAAACACAAATTGAATTACCTAAACATATTCATCCAAATAATTATTCAATACCAATTGAAAATAAATTACAAAAAGAATTAAATGAAAAAATATATTTTAGTGGTTATGATACAGGCCCTGGAAAAGGTTTTGGTAATTTATCAGTAAGTAATGATATTAGAATTGGTAATTTTACAAGATTAGAAACAAAAGATTTTAAAGTTAATAAAGAAAGTGAATTAATTAATAGATGGGAATATATAGATAATAGATTTAATAATCCTAATAATATAGTTATGGATATTCCAAGAGGTGGTGAATCAACTAGAAAAAATTCATCTCAATTAATTGAAGAAAAGGAGTTTCAATTTAAATATTAATCTTTATAAATTTTCGGCATTTAAAATGCGCACCACTCTAAATATTAATCTAATTATTTTATAATGGATGCTAATGTAAAAAAATGTTTAAAATCTTATTTAACAGGTAAAAAATATTTTGATACTGATAAAAATAAAGCTTTTGAATATTTTAAACAATCTTTAAAATATTTATCAATAATTGAAGATAAAGAAAAATATAAAGATCTATTAAAAGAAACTGAAACCGAATGTAATAAAATGATAACTCTTACAGTTGAACAATCAATCGAAAAGCAAACACAACAACCAACACAAATAAATTTATTTAATTTAATTGAAATTGGTAATGTAGATGAATTAAAAAAAATTAAAACTCATCATTTAAATTTTCATATTTATGATGAAATAGGAAATACTCCTTTACATAAAGCAGTAAAATACGGTGATACAACATTTATTAAATGTTGTTTAAAATTAGGATGTCCTATAGATATAGTTAATAAAGAATGTTTTTCATTATTAGAATATGCTTGTCTTGAAAAAGACCCAAATATGATTAACTTTTTACTTAAAAATGGAGCAGATATGAAAAAACATTTATTTTTTAGAGATGGTGAAAAAAAAAATTTACAAAGGCAAAATTATATGGATATTACTATAATAATAAAATTAATTTTATTACATCAACCTATTGATGAAATAATAGATATTAAATTTTTATTTAATTATTTTAAAGAAACTGAATTAATTGGATTTAATGAAATTACTTATAATGAATTTTTTAAACATTTACAATCTTTATTAAATAAATTAAGTTTAGAATTAAAAGAGTCTTATTTATCATTAATAAGAGATGAATTAGTTTTTCCACTAAAATCTTCACTAGAATGCCCAAATAATAAATTAGAATTATTATTAGTATATTTAGTTCCTTTTATTAATTATAATTTTAATTTAACAATTGATTGGTGTATTCATATTGAATTAAAATATTTTTTTATAAAATTGTTAAAAGAATCAAAAAAAATAAATGAAAAAGAAAAAAATATAGTTTTAACTTATGTTTGGGATAATTATGTTAAAACTAATTTAATAGAAGACGAATATTTAGGTAATTTAATTTCACAATGGTTATCAAAAATAAAAGTATAAAAAAAAAATAGAGAATTATTTAATTTATTAATAAAAATAATCTAGATTATAATATATGAGTTTTAATCGCTTAAAATATGATAATTGTGCATACTCTAAAGAAATGGAAGAAAGTACTTCTCCTTTAGACTATAATTTATTTAGAGGTAAATACGAAAACTGCAAACAATGTCCTGTTGGTGCTCACACAAATAATTTAGAATTTGGTTCTAAAACTAATGTTGAAAGTGAATTATTTGGCTTAACTAGACCAGAATCTAAATGCCCTGATAAAAAATATAATCCTAAAAATCAAAGCGCAACTGCTGATTATTCCCCTCCTCAAATGTGCCATTCAATTTATTACATTAACCCAACTAATATGAAAATGCCTACTTCTAATAGTTTAAATGAAATACAATTAGGTACTAATTGTTGCAATAAATAAATAAATAAATTATTTAATTTAAGAAATTAATTTAAAAAATATATCTAAGCTTTATTATATAATAGATGTCTTTTAATCGTATCAAATATGATGAATGTGCTACTAAATTACATAATCAAAGAAGTGTAGGTATTGGCGAATATAGATTATCTTTTGATAATTTTGAAAATAATAATCAATGTTATTCATTAACTGGTCCTATTGGTTCTAAATCTGATATTTCAACTGCAAAAAATAATTGTTTAGCAAATTGGGGTGAAATGGCTGAAATTGAATCTGAATTACAAAGTAGAAATATTCCAGCTACTGAATGCAATGAAAATGCAACTAATATAAATTATTCTAAAAATAAAATTTATGATAAAAAAGTATGTAGCTCTTTATTAAATACAGAAGATACCAGATTTACTTTTCCTGTACAATCATATCGCTCTATGAGTTTAACCTCTTATCAATTACAACCTTGGCTATTTTCTAATCCTCAATGTCATATTCATGAAAACAGAATTGGATTAGGTTCTAGAAATCTTGGTAAAGATAATTATAGTAATAATTAATATAAAAAATATAATTTTGATTTTTACATATTTGTTATAATCAAAATAAATATATATATATATTTAATATGGAAAGTATATTATTATATGGTTTATCTTTAGCAGGGTTTAATACATCAAATACTAAAGAACCTTTAAAAATTAATAAAAAACAGAAATTAGATGAATCTTATGGTTCAAATATAAGTGATAAAATGAATAAAATAGAAAAAATGCAAGCTAATAATCTTAAAAAATCTATTATTGAAAAAAAACCAGAATTTTTTAAACAATTTGATGAATTGACTTTTGATAATATGGGTGAACCAACATCTATTAGCGATTCACATATGACGAATACTGGTGTAAATCAGTCATTACAAAGAGGCTTAGATTTAACAAATGGTTATTCTAATATTTATGAATCTTTAAATTATAATGTAATATCAAATGAAAATTTTACTCATAATAATATGACACCAAATACTAGTAAGCGCGATTATACACCAGATAGTGAACATTCATCCAGAAAATTAGAAGCATTTACAGGGGTTTCTGATTATTGGGTTCCTAAACAAGAAAAAAAACATTTATTTGAACCTATGAAAGATTTAACATATGTAAATGGTATGCCTGTTATGACTGATTATTTAGACAGTAGATATTTAGCTTCTAATAAAAATAATATGGGTAATGTACCTTTTCAAAATAATGTTAAAGTTAGACCAGGTTTAGATGGCGAAAATCGTGAAGGTTTAGGCACTGTTTACAGAATAAATCCAAGAAATGTTGATGAATTAAGAACTGAAAATAAACAAAAAGTAACTTATGAAAATAAACCTCTTGAAACTATTAAAAAGGGTGAATATAGAGCTCCTGATTATAATCTTACTAAATTTAAAGTACCTGATTTTAGAGAAATTAATTTTGAAAATTTAGTTGCAGGACGATCTCAAATGGAAGGTAATAGAAAAAGTGGTAAATTTACAGATATTAATACTCAAAGAGGTGATAGTGATACTAATTATAAAGGTGTTGCATATGCTTCTACTATGGGTGATGCTCCATCTAAAAATAAAACTAAATTTGAACCACCTAAAAAACAAGAATTTTATAATGATCCTACTCGCTCTGTAATTGCAGTAAATGTTAAACCAGTAATGCAAAATAAAGGAAGTTATATTAATAGTGAAACACAACGTGCCTCTTTACAAGCAACTGAATTAGGGCCTCTTTCTAATATAAATGGTGGTTCGTATTCAATAGATTCTAATTTTATTCCTTTAACAACACTTCGTCAATTAATGATTGATGGTAATACAAATATTGGTATTACAGGAGGACAACAAAAAGCTAATTATATATTTTCAAATGAAATGGTTTTACCAACAACAATTAGAGAAACTACAAATCATAATATGGTTCTTGGTGCTAAAGGCGAAAATAATATTGGTTCAACTCAACTGACAGATTCTGCAAAAACTACAATTAAACAAACTACAATGAGTAATAAAGTTGGTTTTACTAATCCAATAGAAAAACTAGGTGCAAACCAACTAACAGATTCTGCTAAACCTACAATAAAACAAACTACAGTGGTTTATAAAGGTGGTTTTACAAATCCTATGGATAAACTAGGCGCAACTCAACTAACTGATTCTGCTAAACCTACAATAAAACAAACTACAATGGTTTATAAAGGTGGTTTTGTTAATCCTATAGATAAAATAGGTGCAAATCAACTAACAGATTCTGCTAAACCTACAATAAAACAAACTACCTTAGTTTATAAAGGTGGTTTCGTTAATCCTATGGATAAACTAGGTGCAAATCAACTAACCGATTCTGCTAAAACTACAACTAAAGAAACTACATTAGCATATAAAGGTGGTTTTGTTAATCCTATGGATAAACTAGGTGCAAATCAACTGACCGATTCTGCTAAACCTACAATAAAACAAACTACAGTGGTTTATAAAGGTGGTTTTATTAATCCCATAGATAAATTAGGTTCAAATCAACTAACAGATTCTGCAAAAATAACCATTAAACAAACAACTCTACATACTACACCAGGTATAAATGTTGGTGGAATTGTATCAAATAGTTATACTAAAGATTATGATGACATTGCAAAATCAACTATTAGACAAACTACAGAAAATAATAATTATGAAAGTAATATTAGTGGTGTTGAAACACAAATGGGTTATACTAGAGATGAAAAAGATTCTACAAAAATTACTATTAAACAAACTACTTTATATACAACTCCGGGTATGAATGTAAAGGGAGTTGAAACTCAAACTGGTTATTCTAGAGATGAAAAAGATATTGCTAAACCAACTATAAAACAAACAACTGAAAATAATAATTACCAAGCTCCTATTTATGGGATTGATAATTATTCTGGATATGTTAAAGATAATAATGATATAGCAAAAACAACAATTAGAGAAACTACTCATTTACAAAATTATACGGGTGGTTTACAAGGTAATGAAAATCAAACTTCTCATATGGCTACAGATAATATGTGTATTGATGAAAGAAGAGAAATTACAACATTTAATCGTACATCTGGAGGTGGAACTAATTTAGGAGGACCTCAAATTAATAAAAATAAAATTAAAATGAATACAAAGAAACAATCTGTATTTTATGTAACTGCACCTGGTAAATCTTTAGATCAATCTGTAATGCCTTCTCGCACACAATCATATAATGATAATACTTTTGAAAATAAAAAACCACAATTATCATATGGTGATTATAGAACAAATAATATATTTATAAATACTTTAAAGGATAATCCTCTAGTTAATGATATATATCATCAAAAAAATGTTTAATGCGAATGGGACATTTTTAGACTCTTATCCTGATTTAAGAGGTGTTTCACCTATTTTTAATGAAATTAATTTACCAAAATATATTCCACCAAAAGAGGATACTTTAGGTTCTCTAGTAATAGGAGGATTAATTCATAAAGAAGTTAGGCGGAAAATTAGAGCTCTTTTAAAACCAGGCACTAGTTTATTAGATTTAACACATGCAATAGAAAAAGAAACAATAGAATTAGCTAAACCATATAACACAATTAATAAAGGTATAGGGTTCCCATGTGGTATATCTGTTAATGAATGTGCGGCTCACTGGGCCCCATCATCTGATAGTAAAATAATTATTAATAAAGAAGATGTTATTAAGATTGATTATGGTATTGAAATTAATGGTTGGATTATAGATTCTGCTTTTACAATTAGTTTTAATCAAAAATATGATAATTTATTAACAGCAGTTAAAGAAGCTACAATGTATGGTATAAAAACAACTGGTGTTGATGTTGATATACATGATTGGTCAAGAGGAGTAGGAGAAATAATGGAATCTTATGATATTGATTTAGATGGTAAAAATCATAAAATTAAAGTTGTTGAAACATTAGGTGGTCATAATATATTAAATGGTATTATACATGGTGGAATGTTTTTACCTGCTAAAGATTTGGGTAATAAATTACCAGCTAATTATAAATTTAAAGAAGGTGTTTATGCAATTGAAACATTTGGTTCTACTGGTGCAAATAAAACAACAGAAATTGGTAAATCTACATTATTTAGAATAAATCCAAATTATTTAAATAATATTAGTGATCCGAAAATAAATTCTTTTTATTCTAAAATTTATTCTTCATTTAAAACATTACCATTTTGTGATAGATATGTTGAATCATTTGATGTTGATTATAAAAAAAATTTAGAATTTTTAGAAAATAAATGGATTCATTCTTATCCACCATTATATGTAAATAAAAATGAATATACAGCACAATACGAACATACAATTATGTTAATTGATGGGAAAAAACCTATTGTTTTTTCTCAAGGAGATGATTATTAATCTAAATCTTTTAATACATCATCATAAAATTTAAAAATTATATTTTCTTCTTCATCATCGCTTTTTTTTATTATTTCATCTTTATGAATAATAAAAATATTATTAATATAGTTATAAGCTTCTAAAACTTGTTTTTTTGAACGAGCACCAGTAATAATAATATTACCTTTCTTAAAAATAAATATACTTACTTCTTTACAATCAATGTTATCTTGTGTTGGAATAAATTTAATAGTTACACAAGCACGAATACATGGTTCATAAATACATTTTGCTTTCTTTTTTTTTAATAAATCATATAATTTTTCTCTATCAATTTCAAATTGTATTCTATAATTACAATAAATCATATCAATTTTAAAATAATTAATTGCAATTTTAGATAATTCGTCAATAAAAGTAATTTCTTTAATTATATTATTTTCTATTTTACCTTTTACTGCTTTTAATTTTTCTAATAATTTTCTTAATACAATGTTAATATTTTCAACATTCTTACAACCAGACATTTGTAAACTACCATTTTTAAATAATTTAATATTAATACGTGGTTCTAGATTAATATTTGGTGTTGAACCAGTTGTAACTCTAACAATTAATGTTATTGAATTATAAAAATTATTATTTACTTCTTTGTATTTAGGATTAGTTGAACGTTTAGTTGGTTTTTTTAATTCAATTAACGTTCTTATATTTTCTTTTGAGCGTTTTATAGTTAAAATATCATCCTCATGTAAAGACATATATTTTTCAATATTATCTAATTCTAACTTTACACCAAGAACACAAGATGCACACATTGTGGCAACTTTAACACCATCTGGTAAATTATTAATTTCTAGTTTTTCAACATCAATTAAATTATTTTTAATTATATTAGTTTTAATCATTTTATTAATTATATAAATAAATCTTTAAGAGTTTTTTAAATCAAATTTTTTCTAATATATTAATATGTTATATTTTGTTAAGAATGAAGTTTTTTTAAATGATAATAATGATGATAATAAAGAAAAAAATCAAAAAATAAATATTAAACATAAAAAAATTATAATAACAGGTAAAAGAAAATTATTAGTATTTATAAAAAATAATAATTAATTCAAGTTATTATTTAAGTTATTATTTAAGTAATGATTTCGACACACTGATACATATGTTTCAGCACCTCCTATTTTAATTTGTTGTTCTGATTTAATTTTACGATAAGAAAAAATACCTTTATTACCATTATTACAATATTTACAAAATGATGTAATTTTTTTACACTTATCTGAATAAGGAATTAAATCTAATATTTGACCTATTGGTTTTCGTTCTGAATCACCATCTAATCCTGCAACTATTACATGTAATTTTTTATTATCAACCCATTTTAATACATATTTTTTTAAATCTGAAAAAAATTGTCCTTCATCAATAATAATTAAATCATAATTATTTACATTATCATTTAAATATTCTAATTTTTCAGTTATTTCACATTTTTTAGATTCTTGTGAATGAGATGTAATTTCATTTTTACTATATCTATTATCAATAATTGGTTTAATTACTAAAACTTTTTTGTTTATGCTTTCAGCACGACGAATTCTAGAAATAAGTTCTGTAGATTTTCCAGAAAACATTGGACCAATAATTAATTCTAATTTACCACATTCTGACATTATTTGAATGGAAAATTAATTTAATATTAATTATTATCAATTTTTTAAATAGTTTAAATAGATAATATTAACTTTTAAATATTAATGGAGACAATTTTATCTTTTGATGTTGGTATTATCCATTTGGCATACTGTTTTTTTACTAAAAAAGAGTATAAAGAAAAAGATTTATCAGGTAATGAAAAAAGTGTTTATAAATGGGATATTATAGATTGGTCGCTTATTGACCTTACTGATAGAGATGAATTAAAGTGTTTAGTTTGTAATAAAATTGCTACACTTCAACAAACAGATGATTCTATATTAAAATACTATTGTAAAATTCATGCTAAACAAGTTAATTCTAAACCGTTACCTTATGATGAAATTTATGATAAATTAGATGAAAAGAAAATAGGAGGATGTTGTTTTATTTTAGGAGCATCAACTTGTGATAAAAACTGTACTATAAAAGATAAAAATAATAATACTTTTTGTGGTGCACATGCTAAAAAAATATATCAAACATTAACAAATGATATAAAAATGAAACCATTAAAAAAAATAAATGTTAGTTCTATGGATTTTGATGATACCAGATTAAAATTAATTAATATTCTTGAAAATAAAAAGCATTTATTAAATGCTGATGTTGTAGTTATTGAAAATCAACCATCCTTTAAAAATCCAAGAATGAAAAGTATTTCAGCATTATTATATGACTATTATATAATTCGTGGTGTTATTGATAAAGAAAGAACTAACTCAAATATTAAACGAGTTAAATTTATGTCACCATCAAATAAAATTAAATTAGCTTCTGATGGAGAAACTCAACAAATTGTTAAATTAAAAGCAAGTGAAAAAGCGAGTGATGAATCAAAAGCTTATAAATTAACTAAAAGTTTAGCTGTTAAATATACACAAGATTTACTAAAACATTTACCTGACTGGTTAAAACATTTTAATTCTTATAAGAAAAAAGATGATTTAGCTGATGCATTTTTACAAGGTGCTTATTATTTTGAAATGAATGTTAAAGCTGACCCAAGTGAAAAAAATTATAAGAAAAAAAATTCTAAAAAAAAAGAAAATTCTACACCAATTATTAAAGTTGATATTACATAATATTTCTTTATAAAAATTGAATTTTATTTTATATAATTACAAACTAATATTATCTATTACTATGGGAGCAGGTGTTTTACCAATTGCATTATATAGAGGAACATTATTTCTATTATTAGGACAAGAAAGACATAATAATTTATGGTGCGACTTTGGAGGAAGTACTATTAATGGTGAAAATTCATACAAAACAGCAATTAGGGAAGGAACAGAAGAATTAAATGGATTTTTAGGAAATGAAAATGATTTTGAAAAAATGGTAACTTGTAATATGATATTATCAATTACTTTTGATAGATATACAAGCTATATTTTTAAAACAAATTATGATGAAAAATTACCACTATATTTTACAAATGTAAATAACTTTGCTGAATTTTATTTACAAGATAAGATTTATACAAAAGATAAGATTTATACAAAAGATAAGATTTATACAAAAGATAAGATTTATACAAAAGATAATGGATTATTTGAGAAAAAACAAATTAAATGGTTTCCATTATCAGAATTTAGAGATGATAATTCATGTGCTATATTTAGAGAGCATTATAAACCAATATTATATTCACTATTAGAAAACGAAGAAATTATTATTAAGTATATTGAAACTATGGATTAAGGTGTTAAACTACCAAATTATTATATAATTTATTTTTTTATATATGAACTATTGAATTACATCGAACAAATGTTTTTGGATTAAGTTTTTGACCTTCCGTTTCTAAAAATTTAATAAAACTTTTATGGTCATCATCAGATGATTCAATTGAACTTGATTCAAACTTAAATGTAGGTGCTGTATCATATACAAGTGAATAATTAAATTTAATAGTTTGTATTGCTTTATTTAATAATTCTTTTGTATTTTGAATACCACCAGGTGATACAATCTCAATTTTTGAGATAATACGATAAGATTTTTCTTTTGTTAAATTATCTAAAAGTTCTATAAATTTTGGATAAATATCATTATATATAGATTCTTTAAAAATAGATTCAATAAAGTCTTGTTCATTATTACAATAATCTAACAAACACGGTATATCTTTTGCTTCATATTCCTGACGACGATGTTTATCAATTGGATAAATAATTGATTTCCATAGTTCTGTCATATCTTTACTTTCAATAATTGAAAGTTTTTTAAAGATTTTAATTAATTGTTTATTTTTATTAAATTGTTCTGTATTTTCAGTTAGAAAAGATAAAGATACTTGAATAATATCAGAATCATTATTTTCTACTTTAGCAATAGTTTGTGTATTAAGAGGAACAATTTTTTTCCAATTAGAAACACTACGTTTTCTTGTTGCGTCAGAATAGTTGAGGAAAACATCATTATTATATTCAACAAGTTTTCCTTTAATATTCATTTCTTCGTAAGTATTAAATTCAACAAGAACTATTTCATCTATAGTTGGTTTAAGTAATTCATAAAATGAACAGTTTAAAAAAGCCATATATATTTAATATAGTTATGTATTTATATTAAATTTTATATTATCAATTTTTAATTTGTTTCAAATTTTTTAACTTTTCTACGTAATCCCATTGTTTTTTCAAGATTAAAATTATTTGCGTCAATAGGTTTAGTTCTTTTAAGTGCTAAATCATTTTCTTGAAAAATTTCAATTTTATTTACAATTCCAGGTAATGATTTTTTATAAGATTCTTCAATTTGTAATTGTCTTGTTATCATTGGTGGATGTAAAACTAAATAATCTTTATTATTAATAATAAACAAATTTCTAAAATTATTAATTTCTAAAATACCGCCAAAATCTTCTAACATTAACCAAGATGGAGCTGGTATAATTTCTTTAAAAAAACCATATGTTTTATAAAACATTAAATTAATTAAAGAAGTTCTTTTCCAAGTTGCAGTATCATTTAAATCAATATTATATGCCATCATACAATTCCAAGAACAATAATGCCCATAACAATAAAATGTTTCATTATAATAATCTTCAGGCATTTCTACAGGTAGTGTATTAAAACTATGTTTACACCATAAACATTTAGTATTTTGTTTAAATTGAATATTATGAACATTAATTTTATTTAAATTTTTTCCTAATATTTTTTGATTAATTTTTTCTATTAGTTTATCTTCAGTTTCTTCTGATTTATTTTCTTCTTTAAATTTTATAGTTGTAAAATCAGATTCTGATTTAATAAAAATATTATTTTCTTCAGTTTTAATATCATCATAATATATACTTTCAACATCATTAAGTGATATTGGTAAATGAACAATTATCGATTCATCTTCTGAATTAATTGGTATATCATTAATTTTATTTTCAATTAATTTATTTTTTGGTTTACGACCACGTTTTTTTAATTGTATTATTTCAGACATCTATTAAAATAATAGATTTTTTCTTTAAAATTATACATATATAGTTTTAAAGAATAATTTTTTATTTTGTTGAAATATAAATTGCAGGAGCTGTTTTTGGTTTACGTCCTTTCTTTGTTTCTGAAACACTAACTTCTGAAACAATTCTATCATTATTAGATGATGTTTCATCTTGTGTTTCTGTAGTTCCAATAGTTGCTTGAGATTGTTTAATTCTATCTAAAATTTCTTGAACATTTTTAGAAGATTTAATTTCTATACTTTTTGATTGATTTATTTTATTACTACTTTCATTAGAAGCTTGTGGTTCTAATATAGTTTGTCTAGGTTCTGGTATAATTGGTGTATTCATAAAAGATTTATTATTTTGTTGATTTTGTTTAAATTCACGTTGTCTTTGTTGTAATATTTCACGTTGTTTTTGAATGTTAACTTCTTGTGCGCTCATAAATTGAGATTGTTGTTTTTTTGGATTAAGTAATTTACTAACTAATTCTGGATTTCTACTTAATGTTTGTTCTAAACCTGGAATACTTGTTTGTGTTTTAGAAAAATGAAATGCACCTGCAGAAGCGGTTAATAATAATAATAATTTAACTTCAGGAGGCATTCCTTTTCCAGAACCTTTATATTTTTCATAAAGCTCTTCTAAAACATCATCATAAGAATCAACTTCTACAGACATATGTTCTCCCCAACCTTGTAAATGAAAATCAAATGGATCATATTTATCATTTAAAAATTCAATTATTGATACTGTTTGTAATAAACCAGATTTAAATACTTTTACACTATTCCTTTTATCTACAAAACTTTTAAGTAAAGCATATTCATAATCCATTTCGTCAATTGAAGAATTAAAATCATATTCTTTAGTTAAACTAAAACCTTTTGATTTAATTTCGGATAATTTTCTTAATAATTCTATTTTTTTAATTCTTATTTCTTGAGGTGTTAATTGAGGATTTATAGGTTTTGGTATAGAATATTCAGTGGGTTTTGGTATAAAATATTCAGTGGGTTTTGGTAAATTATTAATATTTTCTGATTTATTATTAATATTTTCTGATTTAGTGTTGCTTGAATTTGATTTTTTGCTTTTAGTAGAACTTTTAGAAGAATTACTTGAAGAACTTTTTTCAGATTCTGATTTTTTTGAAGCACTTGAATCTGAATTTACAAGTTCTGATTCAGATGATATTTCCTGTTTGTCGGGAACAGTTTTATTTGGATTAGCCATTAAATTCATATAATAATCAGTATCAGAACTTTTTTTTGTTTCAGATTTAGGATTAATTTTACCTTTAATATCAATAATATCCATATTAATATCTGTTGATGTTTCTGACATATATTATATTATAATATAATTAACTTTTCTTTAAATTAACGCACCTCTTAAATTTAATCTAAAATCTGACAATTACCATATACATTTTGTATATCATATGTTGGTTTTAATTTATATTGTTCTACACAGTTAATATTTAATTCTGTGTTTAATGGTCTTTCAACATTTTGACAAGTTTTAGATATGTTATCATGAGTTTTTTTATACATACAACGTAAATGTGATAAATTTGTATTTTTATTATTTAAATTACCTGAATAATTATCTACAGTATTAATACACTTTTTAAGCGACTCATTCTCTAAAAAAAGAGCATTACACATATTTGTATCTATATTTGTAAATTTTTCTTCACATAATTGTTCATTAACTTGATTTGTAATTAATAAGAAAGCCATTGAAATAATTAAAGAAAATTGAATATCTTTATAACTTCTAACTACTACTAAAAATAATATTAATACTCTAAAAATAGGATTTTGAAATAAATCCATTATAAATTTAGGAAGTGTTGGCCTAATTTGCCCACCGTAAATTCCAGAAAGAATAGCAAAAATTGCTAAGAAATACTTATTTTCTAAAAAATTTAAGTTCATTAAATAAATTTAGATATTTTTTTTTAATTAAATAATAATTTAAATCTAGAATATAACAATAGTATTATAAACTATGAATTATTGTTCCATACAAGATGCTTGGGGACAGAATGATTATATCACAAATCAATTTAATAAATATAATAATAGATATAACGTTTCTGATAATCCAAAAAATACTTTAGAAAAATTTTCATCTGAAAAAAATCATTTTAAAAATATTAATAATTGTAATGATTTTTTTTTACATTTAAATAAATGTAAAAAATGTCAACGACAAGTTAGAAATAAATATAGACCAAAAATTTTAGAAAATTTTTCAAATATACTAGATACAAATAAAGATATTGTTGTTTTAATTTTAGTTGGTATCTGTATAATGTTATTTTTTAATTTAGTTAATTCTGTTACTAAAAATGATAAAAAATAATAAAATCTTTATTTATCTTTGGTTTTTTTTTCTGGAAACCAAGTTATAAAAATAATATTAGGTTCAAAAAATTCGGTTTTAAATTTATTTTTTTTTAATTTATTTTCAATATATTCTTCACATTCTTTTAATGAATACATTGGAAGTCCAATTATAAATTCTGGAATAGAATACCAACAATGATAATCATTAGCAGCACTCCTTAATATTATTTTTTTTTCTATGTTTAAAAAAATTTTATTAAATGTTATTTTTTTCCTTTCATCCCTTTCTTCTTGTTCTTTAATTAATTTATCCGCTTTAACCATTAGGATTATCTAGAAAAAAATAATGCATAACGAAAATAATTTAGATATTTCAAAAAATAATTTAGATATTTCAAAAAATAATTTAGATATTTCAAAAAATAATTTAGATATTTCAAAAAATAATTTAGATATTTCAGAAAATAATTTAGATATTTCAGAAAATAATTTAGATATTTCAAAAAATAAAACTGAAACTGAAACAACTTGTTTATGTTTTAGTGGTGGTAGTATAAAAGCATTTACTTTTATTGGTGTTTTAAAAAAATTAATTGAATCTAATAAAATAAATTTAGATAAAATAAATATGTTTGTAGGCACTTCTGCTGGTTGTATGTTATCTTTTTTTTTAATTCTTGGATTTTCTATAGAAGAAATAGAAGATTTTATAATTAGTTTTAATTTTTCAAAATTAAATGGTGAAATTGATTGTATTAATTTAATAGAAAAATTTGGTATTAATGACGGTGAAAGAATAAAATTAATATTTATTAAATCTTTAGAATTAAAATTAAATGTTAAAGATATTACATTTACAGAATTATTTAATAAAACTGGAAAAAAAATATTAATAATTGGGACTAATTTAACAAAAAAACAAGAAGAATTATTTAGTCTTGATACAACTCCGGATATGTCCGTAATAACTGCAATTAGAATATCAAGTTCAGTGCCACTTATTTTTACACCTGTTTTATATAATAATTCATTATATATTGATGGTGGTTTAGTTAATAATTTTCCAATAAATTATTGTCCAAAAGATTCAACAATTGGTATTTATTTAAGAACATGTCCTTTAGAAATTAATTCAGTTCAAACTTTTATTTTAGGAGTTATAAATCTTGCTGTAAATACTATTACTGAAAAAAATTTAAATTTAGAATATAAAAATATTATTAAAATTATAAGTCCAAATGCTGACATTTCAAAATTTGATTTAACAAATGAATATAAAAAAGAATTAATTGATTTAGGATATAAAACTACAGAAAATTATTTAGATAAGATTATTTAGAATTTTGTTTTCTATTATTATATTGATTGGTTTGATTTTTATATTCTTCCATTTTTTCTTTTATAGATTTTTCTGATATGTTAGAATCAAATTTTTGAATTTTAAATGCCATATTTAAACTTGTATAACTACCAGTTGATACATTATCTTCTAAATATAATTTAGAATAATCTCCAATTCCAACTAAAGCATCATTTGGTTGATATGTTCCTAAAGTAGAATTTGGATTTACTTGTATTATTTGTGTATTAAAAGTTCCTGTATCTTTTCTAGATTCAAATTTTTGATTAAAATCATCTCTATTTGAAATTTTTTCTTGAGGTATACTTACATGCGATTCTCTCATTTTTTTTAATTGTTCATATTGACTCATTACATTTTTACTATCTAAATCACTATTAACACCATGTATATTATTTAATTCTTCTATTTTACTTTTAAATTTTTTAGTTGCATCTTCTTTTATAGGAAAAAGTTTTTCTACATCTTTAATTACAGATTCAAAATTATTTTTTAAATCTGTATGTAATATTTTATTATCTTTTTCTTCCAAATAAGTATCATAATCTTTTCTTAAAATAGAATTAGCTAATACTTGATTTGCTATTATAATATGATTAAATATTTCTTCATTTGAATCGGGATTTTTATCAGGGTGTAATTCAATTAATAGTTTTTTATAACTTTTTTTAATTCTACTTTCACTAGCTTCATTTGTTAATCCTAGCACTTCATATAAATTAAATTTTAACTCATTAAAATTAATAGTTACTAATGGTTTAGACATTATTATTATAAATATAAAAAAATAAGTTAAACACAATCTAAATTAATTTATTTTTAATAAAAATTTATTAGGTATAATAATGAACAAAATATTATTTAAAAATAAAGTAGAAGGATGTTTATATATTTCTTCTTTTTTAGAAACGTTTGGTTATTTTAATTCTAAATGGGAATTTAACTATGGTAATAAAATAGATACAATTAATGAAGGTAATATTATGAATTATTTTTTTATTTATCAATATACTATGTTAGGTGGTATTGATAAAATAGATGTTTCAAAACTTAATTCATCGGATGATACTATTTTATTATTAGCAACATGTGAAGCAGTTAATAATGGAGGTGGTGAAATAAATTATATTAATTCATATTTAAAATATTATGAACTATTAAAAGAAGAAAAAAGATCATCTGGTAATATTACTTTATCATCATTAGAAAAAATTCGTATATCTAAATCAATTAAAAGTATAGAATATTCAAGTACACATGGTGGAAATGGGTGTGCTATTAGAACAGCTCCTATTGGTTTAAAATATTGGAAAGATTATGATAAAGTTTGTGAAGAAGCATTAATAGCATCATTAGTAACACATAATTATCCAATGGGATATTTAGGTGGTATTATAGCTGCTCTTTTTACAGCTTATGCGATAAATGATATTAATCCTTTTGAATGGTCAAAAAAATTAATAATATTACATAAAGAAAATTTTTTTATAAAATTAATTTCTAAATATTCAAAAAAAAATGTTGAAATAGAAATTAATGATTATTTTCTTTGGTGGGAAAAATATAATGATTTAAGATTATCAAAAATGAAATATAGAAATTTACCTATTTTCATTAATCCAAAACATAAATTTGAAGATTTACTTAATTATACACCAATTAAATATCTTGATAAAATGAGAGGATATGAAAATATGGGTATGAATGGTTTAGAAGCTGTTATTATTGCTTATGATAATTTATTATTATCTACTGTTTCTGATAATCTAGAATTTAACTGGTATACTTTATTTTTTAATAATGTTTTTTTCTTTGGAGATAATGATTCTATTGGTGCGATATCAGGAGCTTGGTATGGAGCTTTATTAGGAATAGATAAATTTCCATTAGATAAAATTAAAGATTTAGAATTTTACAAAGAATTAAAAAAAAATATAGAATTATTTTAATTATAAATTTTGAATAGTTTCTATTATTGCTTCAGTTGTTCTAATACCATCATAATTAATTTTTTTACCATCTTTTTCTATAATTATTGTAGGAAATCCAGAAATTTCATAATCATTACACATTTGTTTATTATTTATATTATCACATTTAATATCAAATGCTTGTATAGATAAATTATCAATTGAATTTATTTCTTTTTCAAATTTATCCCATTCTGGTTGAAAACGAACAGAATAACCACACCAAGAAGTATTAAAATTATAAACTTTAATTAAATTAGATGTTTTATTTTCTGAATTTGAAAAAACATCTAGTGTAAATTCTTTGGTGCAATTAAAAAAATAAATAATAACTAGTAATGTAATTAATAATAACCATTTTTTTTCTAAACTAAACATTAAATTAATTTAGAAAAAATATTTAGTTTTTTAAAAATATTTTCTAATGTTTAATATATATGATGGAAATTGAAGAATTTAATAATGAATTGCAAACAAAAAATACAGACTATAATAGAAGAGCTAATGTTTTAGATGCTACAATTAATCTGACATCTGATACAAAATTAAAAAGAGGTATATTAAAATTCACAGATGAAACAAAACAAGCATTAACTAATTATATTAGTAGTTTTGATACTATTTTTGAGGCTTTTAAAAATTTTAGCCCGAGTGACACATTTAAAACGAAAGATGACGACGTGTCGGATATACAAACATTTGGAATTGATAACACCGTCACTGATAATTATTTACAAAGAATGTTAAATGAAGCAAGAATAAGTCCCCCTATAATACCTAAACATGTAAAAAATGTATTTTATTTAATTTATTATAATAAATTTATATTAACATACGACAAATTAAATGTTAATATATCGACATTAATAAAGGATACCGACACATATGACACTACTACAATTAATACCAATCTTACCACTTTAAAAACCCAACTACAAAAAACTATTGAGTTAGGTTTAATGTACCTTATATTATTTGATTATTTTACTCAAATGAAACAAGATTACATTGCATTACCCATACTTGCAACTATGATTAAGATCATAAATAAAAATAATATAAGCAGCAATTTTAACATAGCTTGTAATAGAGCTTTCACCATTATATATACTAAAAATCCTTTAATCCCAAAAGATAATTTGGCAGAATATTATGCAAATTTTAGAACTGAAAAATTACCGTCACTTTCAATAGATTCAAATATAACTACAATACTATCAGAAGAGGTTGCACAAATAACAACAAGAACTACTGCTAAAACGGCTTTAGATACTTTATTTACAAATTATACTTCAAACCCATATTATATAGAGATTTTAGGCAATTATAGTATTCCCGATGCGGGAGCAGCTAACGCTATTTATTATGATAATAATTTTATGAAAAAGGCATTTGATACAGGAATATTTGCGTATAAAGTTAATGCTATTACTAAATTAAAAACAGTAGTTATTGCAGCTGAAACAGCCCAGAGAAGGATTAATGCAGGAACACCTCTGGTTGACCCAGAGAATCAAGTCCATTATGAAAAAGTTAGAGCATTTAAAAATGAAAATATAACTCCCGTTGTTTTCAAATTAGAAATTATGAAAGAAATAATGATAGATTACTTGAATACTTATTTTGACCTTAAAAATACAACAAATACAACAAATGTACGTGCTTTAGCACTCATTAATTCTAATATTATACCAGCCGTTGATGAAAACGCTTTATTCGCCGCATATGGTTTAATTATAACAGATAATGCAACAACTCCTATACTTCCATTCGCTAGAAAAACAGATAAATTATTACCAGAATTATCATTACGTGCTGTGATTGTACCAGTTTATGCAATAATAAACTTATTATATCAGACCAATGTAAAAATTAAACAAGAGATTGACAATAATTTAAATCTGGGACTTATGAGTCAAGTTAATACAGACATAAATAAGATAGTTAATGATATTGTAGTTTCCAACATAGTTAATCCTTTAATAACGAATACAGGTGAAGTCGGCGGAGTGAACAGACTAATACAAAATGCTGGTTCTACTACAGCCCGATACGATACTTTTACTCCCGTGTTTGCACTTTATACTATTGGCGTAATAAAGGCACGTTATTCTGATATAACAATTGAATTTAATGATATTGATGATACCAGGGATGTAATTTTACAAAAAATAACAGAAATGAAAACAGACAGAGAAAATATTGATTCATTTTTAACAACAGCATCTGTAGATCCAGCTAATACTATTATAAAAAATGGATTTGAAAGTCTTTTTAAAAGTGTTGTTAATCATTATTATTTACAACTTATTGGGGCAGAAACCTTATCATTAAGAAGAAAAACAAAAAGTACAGCATCAGCTAAAGATTTAAAAATCAAATTAAAAGACAAATTCGAAGAAATATATTTAATTATAAGAAAATATAAAGAAGAAACTCTACCAGAATTAGATGAAATATATTCAATGATAGACAAAAATAAAGATAGAGTTCCAGATAGTAAGGTATCACCAATTAAAAGTCAAGTAGAAAAATTACACAAGTTATTTATTGATATCATTAATCTAACTATTGACGCAGATACAGATTTGCCTAAATTAGTAAGGAACCAAATAACTATATTAAATGAAATTATTAAAGGTGGTTCATTTAACAAACGTGCTTATATGGAGAATAAGAACTACGGTGATGATGATGAAGAAGAAGAAACAACTGGTGCTTCAAAACCCACACCTCCGAAAACCAAAATAGATGGAATACCTACCAAATCTAAACAAGAGGCATATGATAAAATTATTAGACAGTTCGGAGCTGTCTCAAAAGATAATGTACAAGAAATATTAAAAGCACTTTCAAAATTAGAAATGCCAGATGATGAATTTTTTAAATCTATAGATGAGAATGAATGTTTAAATTTAGATGGAGGAAAATGTATGCACTTACTTTCTGAATGTTTAAAAGGTGATAAACAATGTATTGTGGAATTTAATAAGTTAGACTTTAGTAAACCTATTGATATATCAACTTTAGCAATAATGGAAGCAAAAATAATAGCACATAAAATAGGATTTTTAGAAAAGAGTGTTGATGACTGGTATACAGACTATGTAAAAAAGAATCCAAAGACTCCATTAAGTGATGGAGTATTAAAACTATTTAAAGCTATAAAAAGAAAACTAAATATTTTTGAGGGAAAACCAGTATCTTGTGATAAAGAAGTCCTTAAAAAAGCTCCAGAACCTGGTATGTTATTACGTTATGTAGCTCCTATTGGTAATATGATAGGAGGAGGTAATAAAAATAATTATAACAATTTTATTATAAATTTAAATGCTTTAAAAAATAATTTATCTATGAGTGGTGGTGCGTGTAATACTCATTCATTATTTTTAGATAATTTTAATTATTTAAAAGAATTATTAAAAAACAATGGTAAAACATTTGATAGCAAATCAGAATTTGCTATAAAAGAAACAATTGAAAAAATATCTAATTACGAAAAAAATTTAAAAAAAATAAATAAAATAATTACTGGTTTTATCTATATTTTAGACAAGACAGATTTTAAATTTGATGAAAAAGACGCTAATGACCCTATCACTCTTACTGTATTATCTGATTTATTAAAGAAACAAGAAAAAATACAAACAAGTAATACTAAAAGAGCGCGTCAGTTAATAACTGTATTTCAAGGAATTCCACTTAATGTGCTAATGCCTATGTTAGCACCACCCTATTAAATTTTTAATTATAATTTAATTTTATTTTATTTTAAAATTAATTTATAACAAATATTATATGAAAGATATAAAAAAAATTAATGGTAATTATTGTATTAAATTATTAAATGAATGTATTTATAACTCTTCAAATACATATCAAGAAGAATGGTCTAAATTGAAATGGGAAAATGGTATAGATTTAGAAACTATGTGTTATAATAATGCAATTAAAATAGCAAAAATATTAGGTTTAGATAAAAATAGTGTTGAAAATGTTATTTTTACTTTAAATAATAAATATTATAATAGATATAATAAAAATATTAGTTATAGTGTTAAGATGACATTTGAAGCTATTAAATATAAAATATCAAAACCTAATATAATGAAAGGTGGTGATATTAGTGAAGGAATTAAAGATGTATATATAAATTTACAAGAAGTTAACGAATTATTAAGAAAAAGTAATAAAAAAATTAATAAAAATGATTTATTAGCTATACATAATTCAATTGCTAATAAAATATTAATAGATAAGAAATTTTTTTTAGTATTTGATTTAATTTTTAATTTAAAAGAGGAATTAGAAAATAATACAATATCAATACCTGATGAAATGACAGAATTAACATTAATGGATATTAAAAAATTATTAGAAACTGTCAAATAATATTTATTTATAAATTAATTAAAAGATTAGTATCTAAATTAATAATAATGGGTTTAGGATTATTATTATTAGTTTCAGTAGGAAAAGAAAATATTTATTTATCTTCTGAACCAGAAATAACTTTTTTTAAAATAGCATATAAAAGACATACTAATTTTTCTATAGAAACAGTATCACAATATTTTAAATCAACTCCTGATTTTGGAAGAAGAGTAACAGTAAATTTATCAAAAACAGCAGATTTATTAGGTGGTATATATTTATATGTTGAATTACCTGATATAATTAAAGAAAATCATTCTACCTTACCTACAGGAATTAAAAATTTTGCTTGGGTTAAAAAAATAGGATTAGCTTTATTAAATTATGTAGATTTAGAAATAGGTGGAATTTTAATTGATAGACATTTTGGTGATTATCTTAATATTTGGGGTGAATTAGTAATTAACTTGGGTTTAAAAAAAGGGCTAAATAAAATGTTAGGAAATGTAGAGATTCTTACAAATTATACAAATGGTAAAAATTCATATAAATTATATATACCTTTAAATTTTTGGTTTTGTCTAGATTCTGGATTAGCTTTACCAATAATTGCAATGGTTCATAATGATATTAAAATTCATGTACAATTTAATGATTTTAATAAATGTTATGTTCAGTCGCCAACACATTATGTTAAAACAGTTGAACCATTTACATTATTTAAAAAAGGTGAAATAATAAGACAAACAGTTGGTAATCGACATATTATTGGAAAATTTACTTATTTTGATGGAATAAAAAGACTATTATATTATGATAAAATTAAAGACGATTTTTTAATTCCTTCTAAAGATAATGATGTAAATTATATTATTACTGGAGATGAAACTAATTTTGAACAAAATATACTACCTTTAGAAATTATTATTAAAGATGAAGATTATTTTAGATTTAATTTACCATCTATACAAAACGCTTATTTATTGGTAAATTATATTTATTTAGATAATGCTGAAAGATTTATTTTTATTAATAATGAACACGAATATTTAGTTCCAGTAGTTCAAAATATACAAGAACAAACATTTTATTCATCAAACATCTCTTATAAAATACCATATTATAATCCAATAAAAATTATTTTTTGGAGAGCCCAATTATTATCAAATTATGAATCTAATGATTTATTTAATTATACATTAGACCCAATAGTTTCAATATCTAATAAAATAATAGAAACTGAAAATATAGTACTTAATTCTATTAATAGAATGGAATTAAATAAATCTGAGTATTATACATATATACAAGTTTATCAAAATAAATTTGTTTCACCACCGGATGGTATTCATATGTTTTCTTTTGGAATTAATCCATTGGAGTATCAACCTTCCGGCACTTTAAATTTTAGCAAAATGGATGATGCATTTATTAAAATAAATTCTAATAAAGTAGTAAATTATCAAAATCCTATTTTATTACGTTCATATGGAATTCAATTAAATTTATTTAGAGTAATTAATGGATTAGGTGGTTTGGGTTATTTTGCATAATATTATTAATCTATCCAAGCTAATGAAGATAAACCACTCATAATTCTCAATAAATTATATTCTCTTACAAGAGTTTTCAAGATAACTGGTTTAGTTGCTACTTGATGATTATTTTGAGATTTTAATACAATATCATCAAATAAAGAAAAATTTAAATGTCCACTGGGTTGATTATCTAAAGGATTTAAAGAAAATGAATAAACATAATAACCTATATCAACTGAATTTAAATATTTTTGATATGGTATTATTTTATTAAAATACGTATGGTCTATTTCTTTAAATAAATCTTTACCATTTGTTTTTATTACCATTGACTCTATTATTGGAATAGGTGTTTTTATTTCTTTATAATTATAAATTTTTGTATAATATAATTCTAAATTAATTTTTCTTTTTTTTAAATTTTCTATTTTTTTTTGATATTTTTCATCTAAATATATTGTCATTTCCATATCATACTTTTTTAATATTTTTGATTTATTAAATAAAATATATCTAGGTGAATTTTTTAATATATTTTCATTTATTGCTATTCTTATTATTTCAAATTCTTTAGAATTAGAATTATTATTTGTATAAATATCAGTATATAATGCTCTTTTATTTTTATATTCTTTTTGCCAATCATCCATAATAATTTTTGTTGTATAAAAACACGTATCAGAACTACCTAATACTTCTGTTTTATAATATATATCTTTTATTGGATTTTTAAATATCATTTTAATTACAGAATTAGATTTATCTATTAAATTATCTGGATATTGCACAAATCTTTCAATTAAATATTCATGTTTATTATTACCAAACATATCTCTTTCAAATGTATCTAAAATAATACCATCAATATTAACTTGAATATTAATCTCTGGTTCAGATATAATAGTATAATTAGAACCTAAAAGTTTATTTAATTTATTTAATTTAAATTTAATAGAAACATCTGTATAAGGTAATGATATTAATGGTAAATACATGTTAGTTTGATTATTAAACCAAAACTCTAATGGTATAACTAATCTCATTTTACCTTCATACACATACATTTTTGTAACTTTTTCTATTTGATTCTTTTTTTGTGGGTCTTTTAAAAATTGGTATTGCATTTCAAAGGTTGTTTTATCTAATCTTTCTATTATTTGATCACCTATACAAAAATCAATATTTTCAAAAATATTTTTATAAATATCTGAATTAAATTTAACAGTTTCTATTTGATTTTGTTTAACATAACTTATTTTATTTTCAAGATTAAATACTAATTCTGGAGTAGGTTCTATTTTTTGATTTTGATATATCTTTTCTAATTTAAATTTTCCATATCTACCAATAATTGAAAATTTATTTATATCAATAAGCTCAAAATTAAGATTTCCTTGGTTTTCAAGATTATTATGTTCAATAAATAAACTATAATTTGTTAATCCATTTGATTTATAAATTTCATAGGGTATATAAGTATTTTGAATTAAAACACCACTAATATCAGTTAAAGTTATAGATGTATCAACTATTGTTAAAGAATAAATATTTTCAATTAATTCATTTGTAATAATATATAATGGATTTTTATACAATATTGTTCCTTTTAACATATTTGAATTGTTAATTAAAACATCATATGTATTTGATAAATCAGATATACTTATATTACCACCACTTATATTATATATTCTATAAATAAATTGTCCTACTTCATTACCTTCATTATTAAGCACTTGTAAATAACCATTAGTATTTAAATCTAAATTATTAAATAATTCAATAGTATAAATTTGATTAAGCATAGGTTTAATAATTTCTTTTTCTATAATAACTTGTTTAAATACAATAATTCCAGAAATTACACCATTAATCCAATTAATTATTAAATTATTTTGTATAATTGATATATCTGAAATGTTCAAATAAGTATTATTTAAAATATAATAATAAGCAGAATCTATAATTAATTTTTGTGGAATTGTTATTGTTATTATTTTATTAGATGATTCATATATATAATCAGATTCAGATATATTAAACGTATTAATTACACCACCAAATACATTATATTGTATTTCATCATCTTTTAAAAATTTATTTGTTATAAATTTAATACCAGATAAATCTTGTATTACATCAGTTGATAAATTATAATTAGCCGAGCCTATATTTCTAATAAAATTATTAATATATACTTCACTATTAACATTTTTATTATAACTTAAATCATATACAATAAAACAACTTGAAATATCATTAAATGGAACAAAATTATTAAATCTATATAAATATAAATTTTCTTTATTTATTTCTTTAATTGGTTCAGGTGGATATTCACCAATTTTTGCATAGTGAATTAAATTATTTATTTTATATGTTTCGCTTAAAGAAGATTCAACTTGAACATCAACAATACTATCAGTAATAAATTTCATATCAATTACTTTTATTTCATCATTAATTAAAAAGTTATTTGGAACATTTTTAAAATTAATATAATCAACATAACTAATTAATGGTTCATCTAATGTTAAGCGATATAGTTTAGTATTATTAAATGAAGAATTAGATGTAGTTGGTGATTTAATAGTTACAACTATTTTTGGATTGGTAAAGTTATCAATTACATCATTAATTGTTATAATATTTCCTGATATATCTTCTATTTTATAATATTTAGAATTATCGTAATAATAAACACTATATTGAGATGATGTAGTATTAATAGAAATATTTAATTTTATCAAAGTAATTGTTGTTTTTTTATTTACTATTTCATTTAATATTTCATATTTATCTATACCAATAGGTGTTTCTGCTTGAATATAAGATGAAAAAGATTCTAAATATATAGGTGATACTAAATAATTATCATATGCCGTAAGTTCTGTTTGTTTATATTTAATTGTTGTAAAATCATTAAAATTAATTAATGGAATATTAACTTGATATAAATAACCTAAACGTTTACTTGAAACATTATAAGTTTTAAATGATGAAATTACATAATCAATATTAATATCTAAATTTTCTTTGTAATAAAAATTAATTTGATTATTAAAAACTAAAGGATTATTTATTGTTATTGGTTTAATTAATGTATTTAGTCCACTTAAAAAATCTAATTTGTATATAATATATGATTTATATTTTTCATCTAATAAAGTAATTTTATATAAATATAAACCAGATTGAGTATCAATGGAATAATTAATATTATATGGTATATTTACCATATTCATAATTTTAAAAGTATCTGTTGGATATTCTAAAACATAATTTACAAAATTATAAGATGTATCAAATGTAATAATATTATCTTTGACATCATTATCATTTAATTGAAAATTTTCTACAACAAATGATTTTTTTAATTCATTTAAATCAATATTTAAATTAGATGTTTTCCCATATAATTCATTTTTTAGAACATTTAATAGTAAATCTGTAAAATTTTTTGTTTCAAAAGAAGTATTTTTTATTATATTTTTAACATTAATTAAATTATTAGATATCTTTACTAATTCTTTTAATACATCTAAAATATTAACTCCATATAAATTCTCATTTTTTATATTATTAATAAAATTATTTATTTCTTTTTGTATTTTACTTTTATCTCTACTAATATAATAAATTGTATGTTCTGTATTATATGATATATCAAATTGATTATTTATAATTATATTATCATCTATTTCATTACCATTTAATTCTAAATGTAATCCATTAAATGTAATTTGAGAACTAATATCAATAGCAAAATTATTTATATATGTTTTTGGGTCTTTCCAAAATTCAGAATATTTTAAAAATGAATTTAAATAGGTATATATTTTGTCTTGATAAATTTTTATTTTATTATATTCCTCTATAGTAAAAGCATCAGATGATAATAAGTTTGATAAATGAGAAAATTCATTATTTGTAAAATATACAAGTTCGTTTGATACATTTGTTCTTAATCCATTAGTTTTATCATAAATTAAAGCTCCTTCAATTAAATAACTATTAATTTCAGATGACTGATATGCTATAATTGACCAAGAATTCCAAGGTTTTAATTTATTAAATAAAATAGAATGATGAAAAATAGTTTCAAAAAATAGAATTTCAAAAATACTATCAATATCACATTGTAAAGTAGATTCATTAAAAATATTTGTTGTTATATTATTTAAATAAATATATGTTTCATCATTAGTTATTTCATTTGCACTTGTAATAAAATATCTATTTTCATCAGGTCGATATTCTCTTTTTTCTATTTTAATTATATTATTATTTAAATTATTTATAGAAAAATTATCATTAAAATTATAAAAAGAATTTTCAATTAAATCAAATTGATGATATTCTGGATTATCTATAACATATAAATAATAAAATTTTGTTTCTAATATAGTCTTTAAATATACAAATAATTTAATTGATTCATAATAAGGATTTTTTTCTATTATTCTACGTGAATCTAATTTATTATATACTTCATTTAAAAATGTAAAATCTTTTTTTATTAAATTTTTTATATAATTAATTTCTTTAACATATAAATATGTAAAATTCCCTGGATAATTAGATGTTTCTAAATAATATAACGAATTTGTTTCATCTTGTATAATCCTACATAATATTCTATTATTAGTATAAATGTCAGAATTATTAATATAATTTGATAAATCACCAATATTTACTTCTACTTTAAAATATCCATTACTAAGTGATTCAATTATTCCATTAACTGATATATTAAATTTTTTAAATATATGAATTTCATTAGCTGGTTTTTTATTTAAAATAGTCTGTTTATATATTACTAAATCTAAATATTCAAATGTATTATCAATATTTAATTTAATTGGATAAATTTTATTTAAATAAAATGTTGATTTATAATTTTCAACAGGAGTAAATATTTTTAATTTATTTTGAAACTTAATTTGGCATAAATGAGATACATATTGATTAGTTTCTGTTTTTTCTAATAAAATATAATAACTATTATTATAATTTAAATAATTAAATGAATTATCATCTATAGGAAAAGATGAAATATCATATTTATAACTAGTATTAAGTAAAACATTATCGTCAAATACTAAAGTATGTATATAATCTTTTAAGTATAAATCTATATTAGTATAATCTAGTTTCTTATTTAATATATCGGATTTTTTATAATTAATTTCTTCATTATTTGTATTCTCTTTAATGATGTGATAATAATGATATAATCCTAAATTTACTTTTGGTTTTAAATAATTAACTTTATCTAATAAATAATTTGAATATATATTTTGTATATTTTTTTTCCCAATATAAATTTTAAGGTTATTTATATCCATTCCCTCTAAATTTAATGTATCGCTCAAAAAATTATCAGTGACTACAAATGTTGTGTGTGTTACAGTGTAAGATATAGATTTTATTATTTTAATTATATTATTTATTAAAATTGGTTGATTTAAAAAAAAATCATATCCTTCTAAATTATTTTTTTCAATCTGAATATAATTTTTAGTACTTATTGTAATTAATTTACCTTGTATATAATTATTTGTTTTATTTTCAAAATAATATTGAATTTTAGGTAATTTTAAAACTCTGGTATATAATGATTTATTATATAAATTATAATTATATTCAAAATTATCTAATTGTTTATAAAAGTAAACTGTTTCATATATATATGGTGTAAAATATTTTTTTTTTAATTCAAAATAATAATTTATGTTTGCTAGATTATTATTTAATATTTTACCTGTACCATCAAAAATTAAATTTTCCATAGTACAAGGTTGATAAGGATAATAAAATTGATAATATGTATTGTTATTAAAAGTTGTTACAAATTGTCTAAAATCATGTTCTGCAAAATTAATTACATTATTAAAAATAAAAAGAATTTTATATTGAGCCTTATTATAAACTATATAATCACCATTATTTAAAAAATAATTAAATGGATTATATAATTTATTATCTTTATAATATAAAATTATATTATTACCTTGATTAATAGAAAAACTTGTATCATTTGAAACATCAGTCACATTTATGATTTCTAAAGGACCTAAATATTGTGCCATAAATTTTATACGTACTCCGTTAGTGTTCGTATCAATGGGTGGAAAATTTTGTGAATTAGTAAAATCATTATTAAAATCTACAATTGGTTCAAATTTAGGAATATTAGGAACTATATTTCTACTATATAAAAGATAATATCCATTACTAAATAATTTTAAATCATTATATTTTCTAATTAATTCTATTTCATATAAATTTTTAAGAGAATTTAATCCAATTACTTTAAAAATATTATTATTTATCATTATAATATCATCAATAAATAAACAATTTTTTTCAGTATCTAAATAATAATTTGTTAATGATTTCCAAATAGAACTTTTGTTTTTTGTAAAAATTAAATTACGTTTAAATCCATAAACATTATATAATTTTTTTTCAATTTCACCATCAACTATTATTTTATTAAGTGATTTATCAGATGATAAAACATTATAATATTTATAATTTGAACTAGTATCAAGTAATATTATATATTTATAAATATCAAAATTATCTATGGATAATTGATTACCGTTTATATCTGTTTCTTGAATAATTCCAAGATCATCTAAATTACAATAAATTATATCAGAACTATTATAATTATTTTCAAGTTTTTCTAATGTATGTGTTCCAATAATAAATGGTGAATAGTACATTTGTTTTTTAGTAATATTTGTAAAATAATTATTAAAATATAATTTTTTATTAGATTCACTTAATAAATTATTATTATTAGTGCTTACAGTATAATTTGATAAATCTACTATTAATGTAGAAGTGCTATTAATAATAATCGGATCTGGAATGTTTTTTGAAAGTTCAATATCAAATTGTGTATCTAGTAATAAAGTCCATATATATGTATAATTATTATTACTATCATATAATTTATATTTTTGTATTCCTTCTTTACTAGTTAACGTAAATGTAGTCCCTGAAATTTTGAAATTATCATCCATACTAAGTAGACCATTAATATCAATTGTGCCAGATATTTGATTATTTACTAGATAACTTTGTTGATAACATAAAAAATTTCCATATTCTAATGAGTTTCTACTTAAATTTACACGAAACACATTAGTATTTGATGTAAAATTTATTGGTCTAATAAAATTATATTGAGTAGAAGAAAAATTAACATATAAATCTAATTCTGTTTCTAATTTTAAATCATCTTTAAAATCATATAAATAGTTTGATACTATTTTAGATAAACCATCATCTATTATTGTATCATTGTATACATATGTTCTACTTGGTAAAATTGTTTCAGTTAACGAGTTACTAATAATTGAAATATATTGTAATTTACAATTATTAAAATGTGAATCATCTAATAAATAAACTCTTGTTGGTGTATTAATATCTGGAACTAAATAATCATCTAATAAATAATTAGATGAAACATCCTTTATAAAATATACATAATTATTAATAGATATATAACTATAATTTGGAATAATATGTGAGTTAGTTAAATTTAAACGACGATTTGATATTGTACCATCTACATAATTATATAGTAAAAGACCAGATGAATCTTTAGTTACTGAGTATATTTCTACTAATTTTAAAAATTTATTAGGATACAAATACAAATTATAATTTCCAGAAATATTCAAATTTTTTAAGTTAACTCCTTGTATTATACTTGTATCTATTTTATACCAATAATCATTACTAAAATTATCAATTATAAAATCTTTATTATCATAATTATAAGAAATTTTATTATCAATAATATTGAAAGGTGGTAATTCGTTTTTAGAAAAATCATATAATTTTATATTAATTGTTGATTCAAGTGAATAATATGTTTCAATTCCATTTGTAATACAATCTATTAATTTATATTGTGTAGTATTAATTTTAATTAATTTATTAGTATGATTACCGGATATGTCTATATTTGATTTAAAATTATTTACAATTTTAATATTTAGAATATCAATTGTTGATGTAGGAATAAATGTACTCATACTTCCTGATGAATCACCTATAATTGCATAAGGTGATAAAATTAATTCTTGATTACCAATTAAAATATAATTCTTATTTTTAAAAAAATCATAATAATTACCAGAAATTAAAATTCCTTTATTTAATGAAATATCTATTGAATCTGATGGTATTTCTAATTCATAAATATATTTAGTAGTAGTAAAATTACCATTTATATAATTTTCATTTATATTTATTTGATAACTGTTATAATAAGTTTTTAAATTACTTACATTAACATTTGATAAATCAATAATTTCTAAATCATCGGTAAGTATATATTGAATATTTGTAATATTATTATTAAAATTAAAGTTTCCATTTTTAAAATTTACTACTCCTAAATAATTAAATTTTTCATTTGAATAATTATCTTTATTTTCAATAAATTTTTCTGTTAAGAATGAGTCGTTATCAATAATTTCAAATAAATTATTATTATTATCTGTTACAACATTATTTGATGATATATCAAGTAATATATTGTTAAAATAAATTTCAGTATTTTCACTTGAATAATTATTACTCATATCATATAAAGTTTCAATAGTATAATTATCAATTGTTAAATAATTATTTTGAATATTATTTGCTAATATATAAAAATAATCATATTTTTCTTGATATTGATTTCTATTAAATATTTTTATTATTTCATTATTACCTTCTAAATATTCTATATGTTTTAATATTGTATTAGAAACATTTTTAAGATAATTTGATAAATTAGTTGAAATTTTATTTGATGGTTTGTAAATATCTTTAATTTGTTTAAAAATAAACCATTGATTTGTAATATTAATTGTATTCATACCTAATAACATTGATTCAATATTATAGTATTTAGGTGCTAAAACAGAATATATATCAAAATCTCGATTACTATAATTTAATAAATTTATTTCATTTATAATTTGTGATGTATCTATTACATGTTCTATTGATTTTCCTAATTTTTTTAATAATTCAATTGAATCTATTATTAAATTTTTATATAATTTATTTGATTGTTCTAATAAATTTATAATATTTCCATATAATGAATTATATATAAATGTTTTATCAAATTTTTCAATTAATAAATTAACTAATTCTGATTTTGATAGATATTTATTTAAATTTTTATATTCAAATATTACTGGTATATTTTTATTAGTGTCCCTATAAAATTGATTTGAATTAATTGGACATATTTTAATTACATTTTTATTATTTAATTTTATAGTTGCATTTTCGGACATATTTATATTATAAAATATATATAGTGGTATATTATTATAGATGTCGGCAGTATTTGTTGGTGCTGTTATAATCTTAAAAATCATTGGTAATTGATAAAAGCTTTGATTAATAGAATATTTATAATTATTTATTTTTGAAGAATAATTATTATCATGATGTAAAACAGAAAATAAATTAGGTATAGATAAATTATCTGAATTTAATTTAAATAATGAATAACTATAAGATAATGGATTTATAGTACCATCTATTCTAAATATTGTGTTAGATTCAGATTCAGATGACATTTTAACAGAAATGAAAATTTCTTTAGCTATTTTTTTATTATTAAAATGTGTTGGTATTAACCACAAATTATCAAAACTAGATAAATTAGGTATTGGACTATTAATATAAAAAGCACTATAATCTTGTGTTTCAAAAAAAATTTGATTGGTATTTGATATTAATGATAATTTTAAGTCAATACAATCTAAATAAATATTTTTAATTTTATTAAATTTTAAGTCTAATTCTGAAACAAAATAATTATTAGAAAAATCTACATTTATTCTTTCAATAGAATTATCTATATATTTAATATCAAGTTGATAAAAATAATTTTCGTTATAGCTTATATCACATAAAATTTGTTTATTATTAATATTATTAATTGATTTATAAAAATTATTATCATATTCATTTTTATATAATTCTATTCTATTACTAATAACTCGTTTATTACACAATGAAATATTATTTGTATCTTTAATATTTACAATAGGTATTTTTAATTTATTTATAGTTCTAATATCAATTGTTGTAAGATTACTTAAATTTAAATTTTGATTTTTTATGTAAATTGTATTATCTGTTATTTCAAAATTAATTATTTCTACATAATAACCATTATTTTTAATAAATAATTGTGTAAACATATTTCTATTCCAATTTTTAATAATAATTTTTGTATTTTCAATTATAAAACTCACAGTTAAATCTTCAGATATTTCAATAATTTGATTTTTAATTGCATAATCACTAGAATTTTCTGCATAAGGTGAAATAGTAATATCATTAACATCTAAATTATTAGTTTCAATATCAACAGTTCCAAAAAAAGATTCACTATAAATTGTTTTTATTAATTCATCTCTTATTATGTCTAAATTAATTTCACGTGTTAAATCAATATTATGATAAAAAGTTAATGATTTAGTTTCGTTATAATCATGTAATGAATTAAATACATTTTTTAAAGAATTATTATCCTTATCATAATTATCTAATATATCAGCAGTTCTAAAAAAATACGCAATATTAGTTTTATTTCGCCATAAAACTAAAAAATGTCTATCATTAAATATTTCATCTTTAATAATTAAATCAATATAATTATAACATAAATATACATATAATAATGCTAAATCAACTGGTTGTATATGTTTGTATGTGTCAAAAATACTTAAATTATCTTTTACTAAATTTTCATTATTAAAAGTACTATACATTTCAAGATTTTTATTTATTTGATTTTCTATAGTTAACGCACCAGAAACGTATGCATCATATAGAGTTACATTAAAATAATCATCAAAACAAATTTTATTAAATGGTGTACTTTCATCTTTATTATTAAAACGTAAAGATATTGTATATAAAATACACCATAATTTTTCTTTTTCTTTTATATCTATTGTATTAAATAATAAATTAATACTTGATTCACATTCATTATATTTTTTAAAAAAATTATTATAAATTTCTATATTTAATTTTTCATAGTCAACACCATAAGATGTTTCTTTATAAAAATCAAATCTACTAAACCATTCTAAAAAATAATTATTTGATGTTATTGGTAATTCATTATTTATACTATTATCTTTAAATAAATTATATTTTTTCCAAAAAGTAAAAGATTTAATATTTGTTGTAAAATCTGGATAAAGAGTTTGTAATAAAAATAAAAAAAATAATGAATTAAATTTAAAAGTTTCTAATTTACATTTTTCAATATCTAACTTATTTTTAATTGCATAGTTTACCGCATAATCAGAATCAAATATTGGATTTTCTAATACAATATCTTCTAAAAAATAATAATTTTTTATTTCATCTGAAAAATTAAGATATTCTTTATTGTCGTAAAAAATATTATAATTATTAAAATTGTCAAAAATAATTAAATATAATCTTTTATTTATATCATCTATGACTGATAATTGTGAAAGTAAACGAGTAAAATAGTTAAAATTTTCTTTTTTATTAATTATTTTAAGCCAAAATTCAGTCCAATGGTCAAAATTTAATCTAATTACAGGTAATATTTGATTTAATGTTGAATTTTTTAATTGTAAAATTTCAATATGAGTTTTATTTAATAAAATATTATGAATAATATCCCTATTTACATTATATAAATCTTTTAATAAATTATTTTTTAATTCTAATGATTCAATGCTATTAGTAAAATTATCAATTTCAGATAAATTAAAAAAAGTTTCTGGTATTAAATAATATTTATTAGACATTGATTCAAAAAATAAATATGTTTTAATATTACTATACATAATACTAAGTTCATTAATATTAATTATATCCGGATTGTTATTAATTTCTAAAGTAACTGTTTTTAAAACATCAAAATATGGTATATCAATAATAAAATGTAATCCTGCTAATAAGTCTGAGACTTTTTCTATTTTAAATTGATGAAAACAATCAAATTTTTTTGTGCCAATGTTTTTTACTATTTGTTCCATTGAAAAATTTGTATGTTTTCTATAAACAGTTTTAAAAAATGTTATTTCTGGATTTAATATAAGAGGAGCATCTTCTACTCCTACTGTTAATAATTGTATTAATCCACCTCCGGTCATATTATTCAGATATTAGATTTTATTCTCTAAAATAAATTAATGTATTATTTATATATTATAACATTAGAAAGTTGTCCTTATTCTATAGCTGCACTTGAATTACTTGACTCTTTAAACATAAAATATAAACAATTAAAAGTAACCGATTTAAATAAAAAAAAATATAAAACTGAAGAAATTAATACTTTTCCACAAATTTATCTTGTGAAAAATAATAAAAAATTATTATTAGGAGGTTATAGTGATTTAAAAAAATTTATTGATATATTTAAAAATAAAAAATATAATAAACAAAATATTTTAAATTTTGAAAATGAATATAAATTATGGAATAGAAAATCAATATTAAGACTTTTAGAAATAATTATTCAAAAATAGGTTTACCATTTTTAATTATACCAACCGATTTATTAGTTTTTTTATCATAAATTATACCATCTTCTTTATTTTCGTAAAAATAAGTATGACCATTATTTTCAAAAGTATCTAATAAACTTTCAGTAGATACTTTAATTATATCTATTTTTTCTTTAATATATTTTTTTTCTTTTTCATTTAAATATTTGTGTTTTAATTCATCAAAATTTAAGTTTTCACCATCACATATATCTTTTAATAATTTTATTTTTTCATTAATTAATAAGGTATTGTTTTCTTTTTTTTGTTTTGTAGTTGCATCCAAAACTTCTTTATCTATTTCTCCTAATAGAGAATTAACTTTTGTATATAATTCTTTAATACATTCATTTGATTTCATTATATATTATAAATTAAATTAAAAAATAATTTAATTTCAATATTTTTATACAAGTTCTTTATATAACATAAATATATTAATAATTATTACAATTTTATAAATATTTATAGTATTGGTAAATAGTTTTTTATTTAAAAATGTATCTTGTTTAAATAGTATATGTATAATAATACCTAATGGTAATAATGAAAGATAATAAGCTAATCTAGATATTTTTAATATAGATAAAATATATGGTTCAATTAAATATGGTATAAAAAAAGTTAAAATTAAATCAAATAGTGATATACCATTTCCTATAGAATTAAAAAAAGGTGGTTTTATTATTATTCTATATTTACGTAAATTATTAATATTCATATATAACTTTATAGAGAAATATAATTTTTAAGAATTATTTAAAGAAAACTTATACTTATCTATTAATGTTTTTAGTAGATAAATACTTTAATGATTCTAATCAACATTTTTGGCATCATTCAATTATAGAAAAAATATTAGATAGTTTTGATACTTATTCATATATTTATTCACATACTAATGATATAAAAGAACAAGAAAATAAATTTAAACAAATAATATCTAATTTAGAATCTGGTATATGGAAATATGCTAATTTTCAACATTTAGTTGTATATGGAAAACCAGGTTCTAATAAAGATTTTTTAGTTAATAATTTATTAGAAAAAATTTATGGTAAAAATAATATTCAATTAAATGATATTGAATATACAATTAATGGATATGGTAATTCAAAAACAAAAGTAAATATTAAACAATCTAAATTTCATATAGTTATTGAACCTAATTCAAATGGTTTTGATAAATATTTAATTCAAGAAATTATTCAAAATTATGCAAAAACAGAACTATTAAATATTCTTAAATATAAAAGATTATTTAAAATAGTTATAATTAATAAAATAGATAATTTATCAAATACAGCCCAAGCATCGTTAAGAAGAACAATGGAAAATTATGCAGATACTTGTAAATTTATTTTTATTTGCGACCAATTATCTAAAATGATAGAACCATTACGTTCTCGTTGTATTGAAATACGTGTTCCTCTTCCAACTAATATTCAAATAATAAATACAATATTACATATTTCAAATATAGAAAAAATATTTTTATCATATAATGATATAAATTATATTTTAAAAAACTGTAATCAAAAAATGCACAATGCAATCTGGTTATTAGAATTTAAAAAAAATGGTTATAACTTTAATAATTCAAAAGATAAAATTATTAATAACATAATACAAATGATTATTAATAAAAAAAATTATAATTCAAAAAATATTTATAGTGTATTAAAAAAATGTAGAGAATTATTCTATAAATTATCAATAACTAATATTCAAACTAATGAAATAATAAGTGAAATAATGAGAAAATTAATTTTATGTTTTGACGATATTAATATAAAATCACATATTATTGAAATTACATCAATATTTGAATTGAGAAAGTCACAAGGAACAAGACATATAGAATGTGTTGAAGCTTATCTAATAAGACTAATATATTTATTTTCAAATTATTTAAAAGGTAATGATTATCAATATAATTTAGATATATTGGAAATATAATAAAAAAATTATAAAGTAAATTAATGGAAGGAAAAATTAATTTACTTTATAATTTTTTATACAATACTAATAGTATAAATCGATTTAGTATAAATAAAATAACTTTAGGAAAAATTGAATTAGATGATATAAAGTTAATAAATGAAATGGATATTACTGAATGTATTGATGAATTAATAAAAAAGGGTAAATTTACTTATTTAAATTATAATAAAAAAGATTTATTAATATATTTTATTAGATATTCGGATTCATTTCCAATAACTGTTAAAATAGGAACATATAGTAATGATGTTAATGAATTAAATAATTTTTCTAATAATGATGCATTATTTTCATATTTATTAAGTCAATTAGTATTAACAAAAAAAACAAAACATATTTTACTTCCAATAGTAAATTTAGATGTTCCATTTAGTAAAATAGAAAATTTAATTAAAAAAGTTGGAATATATGATTTATTAAAAGAAAAAATAGATTTTAATGAAATTAGCGATATATTTTCAATAAGAATTAGAGAACATTTTTTTAAAACAACAATATTAGAAGAATATTTATTAGAACATATGTGTTCATTTAAAGCTCTTTTATTTCAAATTATTCATACTTTAGCAGTAATTCAAAAAGAATTTCCCGGATTTAGACATAATAATTTAACACCAGAAAATATATTAATTTATTTAAAAAAAGAAAATTTATCAGAAAATATTTATGAATATGAAAAAAATAAGTGGTATATACCTAATATTGGTTTTGATATTAAAATTACTAATTTTGAAAAATCAGTTATATCTAAATATTATGGTATAAAAAATCAAAGAGATACTGATATTCCTTATATTAATGAAGTAAATGATTATTTTGATTTACATACTTTTTTAAATTCATTAATTGAAGGTAATTACAAAATATTATTAAAAAAAGAAACTAATTTTGAGTGTGACTTGGAAACCAAAAAGTTTTTAAATAAAGTAATACCTAATGAATATAGAGGATTAAAAAAAGGTTCATTTTATTTAGATACAAATATTGAACTTTATAAACCTAGTGATTTATTAAATGATCCTTATTTTGATGAATATAAAAATATTAAAAAAGAAAATTCTGAAGAAAAATTCTCAAGTAATTCATATTATACTAATATGAATATTAAAAAAATAAATCCTGTATTAGATGAACAAAAAAGATATATTAAAATTAATAAAGATAATAATTTAAAAATATTTAATAAAGAATTAAATTCTTATTATTTTAAAGAATTAAAAGGAGGTGCTTTTTTAGAAGATGGATATGTTGAAAAACCACCATTTTTACAAACAAATGAAAATATAAAAATAGAAGCTGATATAAAAATGGAAGCTGATAAAAAAATAGCAG
>Ga0214923_10000534_pt1 | contig 57288 bp, 43 predicted proteins | sample LL1510_MetaG_FD_177993 | JGI IMG/M metagenome (GOLD analysis project Ga0214923, IMG submission 177993) | Freshwater microbial communities from Lake Lanier, Atlanta, Georgia, United States - LL-1510 | ecosystem: Environmental > Aquatic > Freshwater > Lake | place: USA: Georgia | collected...
TCGCTGGACCTCCAACCGTTTCAGCAGCGTGTTCATTGGCATCTTGATAACCATCCTCTTGGATTCATCGTCGGCGGTCATCATTCTGACCATCGTGATGGTCAACAGCCGCGTTCTCAATCTTCGACAGGCCATGGGGATTGTGATGGGCGCGAACATCGGCACTACCATCAGTAGTCAGATTATCGCCATGGATATAGGGCAATTTGCTCCTTTGATCATGGTCGTTGGATTTGTTATGATGGGTTTCAAAAAACAAAGGAAACAACGCCTATTGGGCCAAGGGATGATGTACCTCGGCGTTTTGTTCTTTGGGCTTTTTACGATGGAAAATGCGGTTGAACCCCTTCATCACGAGGCCTTTTTTGAGAATTGGATGCGTCAAGCAGCGCATCCTTTTACCGGAGCGTGGGTAGGTGCTTTGGTGACTCTTATCATCCAGTCCTCGTCGGCCACTGTGGCCATGGCCATGGTCTTGGCAAAAGGCGGCTTTCTAGCACTGGATGGTGGAATCGCTATCATGCTGGGAGCCGAATTGGGCACTTGCACAGACACCATGCTGGCCACCATCAAAAGTCGACGGCCGGCCCTCAAAACAGGACTTTTTCACCTTTTGTTCAACCTTACAACGATTGTTATTGGGCTGATATTGTTCCAACCCTTGGTTCAAGCCAGCCAGTGGATGAGCCAAGGCGCAAGCATGGAGCGCGCGATTGCCAATGCGCATTTTTTGTTTAATGTTAGCGGAGTCGCCTTGTTTATCGGCCTGGTACCCTGGATCGAAAAATTCTTGAATCAACTCTTGCCGGATCGTCCCAACGAATTTCCAAATGAAACCTGAGGATCTGTTTGAATAAGTCTTCAGGGGGTGTCTTCTGGCGTGTAAAGCGGCAATTCGTTGAGTCCGCTGGCCAAGTTCTCCGATTCCGGCAATACACCCCGTTCGCGGAGTCCCTTTTCGATTTTTTTGTGCTGCGATTGGAGGCTGCTTAGGCCAATCTCTTTGGTCGTCCTTTCCTGAGGGGGGTTAAGGCGGACCGACTTTTCGATCTCAGCGACTTCTTTGCGCATCTCTTCGGGCAAACGATTCTCGGTTTCGGCAGCCAAGCTGAGCGATTCGTTGGCGAAAAACTGATCGACCTGCAAACGGCGCTTGGTCAAATGCGCAAATCGTCCAAGAATAACAAAAATATTTCGCCGATCTTCGGGGCTGATTTCTTTGACATTCATGTATTCTTCGACCTTGACAAGGCTGAGGATGACCGGTTCCAAGGCTTCAACAGGGATAACATACACCGTGTACTCGATAAATCTAAAAACCGTTTGGGGCAAGGATTCAAGGGTATTGGAGGGTACCACAAAGAATAGCTGACCAAAAACGCCCTCCTGTTTGGTGTACTTGGAGGCGGATTCGGCTTGTGTTTTGAGGTAGGTTCCAAAATTGGCCAAGTCCTCCCCCCCCGGACTTTTGGCATCCAAAACAACGTATTGTTCGCAAAGCATCAAGACGTTATCCGGTTCACCTTTCAGAGGAAACTTGTCCACCACTTGAAGGGTGTACTTTTCGGCTATTTGACGGATTTTGTTGCTAACATTGACTTGGTGGTTTTGCCAGGTCTGTCGCAATCTTTGTTGTTTTCTTTCGAGTTCTTCTTGACGGGCCTGATGCTCTTGCAGTCGTTCTTCGGCAATTCGGTCCTTGAGTTGAGCCAACGAAGTGAGGTTGTTTTGAAGTTCCGCCCTTCGTTGTTGGTCAACTTGGGTCAAACCGGCCAATTCAGAACCCAATCGCTGAACCTCTCGACGAGAAGAGCCTAACTCCAGATCCAGCCTTTCCTTGTCCCTGTGAAGGTCGCCGGCCCGGGCCTCGGCCATTTTGACCGCTTGTTGGGCCTGCATGAGGTCGTTTTGGAGTACCTGCAATTCAGCGCTCATTCGAGCCATGCTGGTTTGGTTAGACTCCCATTCGGTGCTGGCATCCAGCAACATACGACGTATTCGGCTCCATCCGAACAATCGTCCCCACCAAGACAAGGCTTGCAATTCCTGCAGAAGTTGGCGCATCATTCCCATAAACAAATTTATGTTACAAAATCAAATAAAATCCCTGATGACTAGCGCTGTCGCACATATTGCCGGACACGGTGCACGGCATTGCCGCGGATGTCCAAATAGAAGAGGTTAATGTCTCCGGAATGATAATTGGGCGATCGATACAAAAAAGACCCCCAGAATCGTGGCTTGTTAACCCAGACCATGCCACCCACCACTTGGGCATCGCAAATTCCAGGGTAATTCTTGCCAAAGGGCCGTAGCACCGCACCGCGATGGCGTACGCGCGGAATCAAAGGCCCCTGGACAATGCAGGTATCGGGGGCCGGGAAAGGGGCGGGAAGATCCCAACTGATCGGGTTAACCGCCACCGCTTTGGCCAAGGCCTTTTCATAGGCCGGCGGCGCATAACCCCTGAGGTAGGTGCTCCAACTAACAAAGCAACCGACCGCGTTTGAATCAACGCAAACCGGTAATCCAGCCAAGGAATCAGCAGGAATGGCCATGCCGGGCAGATAAGCAACCACCAACCGTTCTTGGAGCGGGGTTCCGATCACTTGGCGTTTAAGCAAATGGGCGGCATGCAGCGTGCCCTGGGAATGGCCTGCGATAATAAAAGGCCTTCCTTGGCTGTAGTTTTTCAGGAAATAATCGAAGGCAGCCTCAACATCGCTGTAAGCGATGCCCAGGGATTTTTCTTTGTCTTCCAAGTTGGGTGTCAGGAACGCCGAGTAATGCGCCTGCCGATAACGTGGCGCGTAGATTTTACCGGCTCCGTTAAAGACCGAGGCTTGGTACAAAGTGGGTAAGCGGTCAATTTCCCGGTTGAGTCGGCGGTCCCTCAAGTCCTGGTTCCAGCGGTATTCGGTGCGCGGTTTGGTGGTGTAAAGCGTTGGATGCACATAGAAAACATCGACCATGGCACTGTCCTGGGCATCGCGCAGGCCGGTCGGCGTTCGGTCGGCGCCATCCCTGCGATTGGGTAAGGCAGTCCAAAACTGTTCCTTGCTGTAATCGGGTGGTGGCGGCACGGGACTTTCGCCAAAGCGGGTTGGTATGCAATAAAATTGCCCTTTGGTTTCATTCGTAGGACCAAACACCCCAATCAAAGCCATCCAAAAAACTAATTTCGTTGGGTTCAAGGCTATGGGGCATTTTTTCATCGGGGAGCAAAGGGCTAAGGGATGGCTAGCGTGGCGGTTGATGCGGATGGGAAAGCGGGTGAGTTGGCGGCGCCATGTAGAGAAGGCCCTGCTCTGCAGGCTGCCCGTACAATTCGGGGTGAAGATAACGTCCTTTCTCTTGCGGTGATTTGGCCGGTTCCGGATCAATGGGATGAGCCCGGGCATAACGATCGTTGCGAATTCCCGTTACCTGCCAGCTGATTTCGGTATTGGGCGTTTCGCTTTGAACAACAAAGCGGTTTTCAGAAATTTTGGAAGCGACCCGAACCCGGGTAAAGCCTTCCCCTCCAACCGGGGTCAATTGGTAACGAAAATCACGATTCTCGGCGCAAAAATACGAGGGCAAGAGAACAGTTGCCATACCGGTAGAATCTGTTATAACATTTCCATTGTAAAGGTTTGTCATATCCGGACTTTCGACAAAACTATGCACCAAAAATTTGTTTTCAGGGTCCACAGGGTGGTCGATTCGAAAGGTTCCGGCGGCTTTGGAAAGGGTTCCTCCTACGCTGAGATTACCCACATTCACAGCTGTTGATGCGTTGTACCAACCATGGGCGGTTCCAAACGGCTGAAAATAAGCAGCTGCCAAAGATGAAGTCCCACCCACCATGTGCATCGCCGTACCGCTATCGTTCCCGCATAACAACGTAGAATATGCAGAATTCCCGTACAAATATCCAGCCGGACCGTTGGGGTTGGTAGCCGCCAATGTTGCGTAAGGCCCTGTGCTATAGCCCAAAAAGGCATTGCTATAAGGCGCATAGGAATAGACCGTTGCATTTGCAAAACTATCCGCAGCAAATACAGCAGCGGGCGCATTCCCAAAATTCTCGGCATACAAGGTTCCGTAGGTGTCGCTGTTGTTCTGCAGAAATGCAGCATTCTGCCGGGTGCTGTAAGCGCTTACAGCGACAGAATCTCCAAAAACATAAAGTTTCGTATTGGCAGGCGCAACGGTTCCAATTCCAACATTGACACCATCGTGGTACAAATTGCGGGAACCCGCATTCCAAACCGAACCGTTCCAGTAAGGGGTGTTACCAAGAGCCGTACCCCGGTCTAGGTATCGAACCTTATCGGCCACCATGGCATAGGGAACCGATAACATAGGAGACGTCCCCAGGAGGGTATAATTCGTTCCACCGCCCAAATCCACTTCGGTCCGAACATAATGCGGGGCAGCCACCCAATCAACCCCAACCAGGTTCCCGATGACAGGTTGACCTCCTCCCAATTCCACCGTGAGCAGCCCGTGGGCGTTGGTGCTGGGTGCTGGCTGAAAAACCTCCTGATACACCACGGTCCCATGAACGGAATCTCGAACGATGCTCAAACGAAGGCCTACCGCACTTTGGGAAACCAAAGCCCCGCTTGCGGTTCGGACCACCGCTTGGTACGTCATCTTGGAAGGAGCCTGAGCCCATGCGGATGTTGCTTTCAAGACAAGAATTGACAAAAGAACTAAAAAAAGGATTTTGAAAAATCCTTGACCCAAATAAAATGCCTTCATTGAATTCGATATTTGATTTCAAGCAAAATAACAAAGGCGACCTTCTATGAATAACCCCAACCACCCCCACATCTCAAATTTAATCCAGGCCTATCACGATGTTCTGGATTTCACGGATACCTTGGATGATACAACCTTTGCCTCGTCGCCATTGGAAGGCAAATGGAGCCCAGCTCAGCACTTGGTACACCTAAACCGTTGCCTGGGCATCGTGGTATGGGTCTCTTCCTGGCCGCATTCGCTGCAACGCCTGCTTTGGGGGAGGTCAAAGCGACCCTCCAGGTCCTACGATGAATTGGTGCAACGTTACCAAAAAAGGCTTGGTGGAATCAAAGCCAAATCCCCGGCATTCTTTGCCCCAAAATCCCAAAAAGCCTCTCAAAGAAAGCAGATCACGGCCCGCCTACGAACCCTCACCGAGCGTTACGCCCACCAATTGCGTTCCTGTTCACCGGAATTCCTGGAAAGCCAAGTGCTCCCCCACCCTGCCCTCGGCAAAGTAACGGTCCTGGAAATGGCTTTGTTCAGCGCCTACCACGGCCGCCTTCATCTGGGTCTCCTTCAAAGAGACCTCAAGGCCGGCCGGCAAGATTAAAGCCTAAATAGGCAGGCCTGCTTTGCGATAAACAAAGTGCAGGAGCCAGGCCGGGCCCACCAGCAGGAATTGCAGGTCCTTGAGGAAGGAAGGCTTTTTGCCCTCAATTTGATGGCCTATGAACTGGCCGACCCAGGCGGCCGCAAAGAGTCCCAAATGTACCTGCCAGGCCGCTGACCCCACCACCCCTTCCAGGCTCATGATACCCCATGCCATGGCCAAGCTGATCAAAACCATGCCCACAAAGAGGCTTAGCGAGAGTCGGACATAGTACAAGGAAGCAACACCCAGGAAAAGCATGCCCAAGGTGACCGATCCGTAAACCCTCACAGTCCACAGTAAACCAATCAAACTAAACATAATGGCCGGGACACAGACCCAATGGATCCATTTGTTGGTGGCGTTTTGGTGGCTTTCACCGTATTCCTCGAGAAGGCGGTCGATGGTACGCATAGGATATGTTGGAGATTTTCATACGAATGTAAAACCCTTTGAACAATCCAAGACCATCCACTGAAATCCAATCAACAGCTTTCCTGACTTTGAATGCGACCCTTGCCCCAAAACAAAAAGCCCCGGTATGAGGCGGGGCTTTTTGAAGGCTAAAAGGCGGGGCCTGGAGTGCCCCTAACCTAAAACCTTGTTCCAGGAAAGGTTTGAACCGCTTAACGAACCAAAAGGGGCAGGTTCATCCGTTGATTGGAACCATCCAACCACTGAACCAAAACCGAATAACGACCGGTGCTCAGGCCTTCTAGGTTCAACTCGCTTGCACCGGCATTGACCGAAACCTGACGGAGCGAGCTCACGGTGCGACCCAACATATCACGAACTTCCACTTGCAGGGTAGCGGCAAGATCCAGGTTCAAGACCATTCGGATGTTCTCGCCCTGCTTCACCGGCTGAGGTGCAACGTAAGCTACGGCCTTGGGAGCGGACAGCGATGGAATACGCAGACCCACTTGGGAATGATTCACAGCCCAGGCATCGGTGGCTTCGGCCACAGAACCCAGAGTCCATTCGTGACCAGGAACATCGTTGTTACGGGTGATTTCTGTTTCCAAAACAAAAGCAACTTGACCGGCTTGAACCGCAACCTCCTCGGCAGAGAACCAACCCAAGCGCAGGCGGCCATTGGCCGTTTGCCAACTTAGTTCACCACCCACCAAAGAACGAATACCCGTAACACGAACACCTGCAGGCACATTCAATTCCAAGCTCATAGAACCCAGTCCCAAATCCCGATCCAAGGCCAAAGGCAAGGCGCCGTGATGAGCCATGGCCGGATCAGCCAAGAGAACAAGCCCGGCATCACCGCGGGCCACAGGGCTATAGGAAGCATTCACATCACCATAACAAATCGCTGAAATATTCTGGGTCAAGGCCCCGCTCGTTACGGTCACCGCAGGCTGTTCAAAATACCAGCTGCCAACGCTAAACGTCGCAATGGAACCCGAAAAACGACGGTTAATTAACAAGGCATCCCCGGAATTCACCGCCGCATTGCCGTTTACATCGCAGGCAACCAAGCGCAGACCCGTTTGGAGAACCGCTCCAGTCGCATGGCGCACCGCCAACAACGCATCGCTCGCCGTAACACCGCCCCAGGGCTTGGTCGTGGTGGCTTCCAACGTATACGAACCTGGAACGACATTGTTCATGCTAAAGCTACCGTTGGATCCGGAAGTAGCTGTAGCAACGGTGGCACCTAATGCGTTCTTGAGAAGGACGGTGCTGTTGTTCAATGCGGTTTGAGCATTGTTGCTATAACGAACCAAACCGGTCACACTACCCAACGAAGGACAGGCGGTACAACTCTGCCAGCAAACGGCAGGGAGCACGGTGTTGGCGCTTGGTTGCAGCCAACGGTTGGTGAATTGACCCGTGGTCTGGGTGCAAGCGCTACCGGGAGTCAAGTTTTCTTGACCGTTCCAGCCATCCAGCGTGTATTTCCACTCGATGGGAGCAGCAGTGCTTACATTGACCATCAATTCAAAAATGCCGTCGTTGTCCGGATCGGTCATCACAGCACAGCCACCACACCAGTTGTTAAAGGAACCATTCAGATTCACAGTGGTGTAAGCAGGGCCGCTGTATTGGCTCATGTTGACACGGAATGTAATGTTGGCTGAGGTGGGCGCACCTGTGCAGGCTGTGCAGGAATTCCAGCAAACCGTTGGCAAGGTTGTTGCTGAGGTGAAAGTCAAAACACGGTTGGTAAATCCAAAATTGGTAACCGTGCAGGAAGAACCTGGTGTTAAATTTTCCTGTCCCGTCCATCCATCCACGGTGAATTTATATTCTATGGTGCCAGGCAGCAAAGGCAGGGTCACTTCCCAAATGGAGTCGTTGTTCGCATCCGTCATGGGATTGCAGCCACCGCACCAGCCGTTGAATGAACCGTTGACATTCACCGTCGTAAAGGCCGAACCGGAATAACCGCGCATGTCCACCTTGAAGGTTATATTGACCGGCGTTGGAGCCGGGGTGCTGCAGGTATTGCAAGAATTCCAGCAAACGGCCGTCAATACACCACCAGCAGAGGTCACCGTATAAACGCGGTTGGTGAAGCCACCGGTGGTTCGGGTACATGCAGTACCGGGGGTTAAATTCTCTTGCCCGTTCCAGCCATCCACGGTGAATTTGTATTCAATGGGACCCGCTGGCAGAGGCAACGTTACTTCCCAAATTGAATCGTTGTTGGCATCCGTCATGGTATTGCAGCCACCGCACCAGCCGTTGAAGGTGCCGTTGACATTGACGGTGGAATAGGCTGCGCCGGTATAACCGCGCATGTCCACTTTGAAGGTAACAGGATACGTTGGAGGCGCACAAGCTGAACAAGAGTTCCAGCAAACAACGCCTACCGTACTGGCTGCTGTTACATTGTAAACACGGTTGGTAAAGCCCCCCGTGGTCTGGGTACAAGCCAAGCCTGCGGTCAAATTCTCTTGACCGTTCCAGCCGTCCACCGTGAACTTGTACTCAATGGCTCCTGCCAAAAGAGGCAGGGTGATTTCATAAATCGAATCGTTGTTGGCATCGGTCATCGTATTGCAAGAACCGCACCAACCATTAAATGAACCGTTGATGTTGACTGTGGTGAAAGCAGCACCGGTATAACCGCGCATATCCACCGCAAAAGTGGTTGCAAAGGTTGGAGGAGGTGGGGCGGAGCAAACATTGCATGACTGCCAGCATACGGCAGGGAGGGTGGCGTTGGCGGCAACAGAATAACCCCGGTTGGTAAAGCCCCCGTTGGTCACGGTGCACGATGAACCGGTTGTCAATTGCTCCCAAATGGCGTTGGAAGAGGAACCATTGAGGGTAAATTTGTATTCAATGGCCATGGCAGGCAAGGGCAGGGTCAATTCATAAATCGAATCGTTGTTGGCATCTGTCATCACGGCACATCCACCGCACCAGCCGTTGAAGGTTCCGTTCAAATTAACGGTTGTGTAGGGGGCTCCGGTATAACCGTTGAGATCCACCTGAAAGGTGACGTTGTAAGTCGTTGGAGGAGAGGAGCAAACATTGCAAGACTGCCAACAAACGGCATCCAGCGTGATTGCTGCACTGACAGCTACGAAACGATTGGTGTAACCGCTGTTGGTCTGGGTGCACGGTGTGCCCTGCATCAGGTTTTCTTGACCGGTCCATCCGTCCACGGTGAATTTATAATCGTAAGTACCCGCTGTAAGGGGCAGGGTTACTTCCCAGATGGAATCGTTGTTGGCATCGCTCATCGCATTGCAACCACCGCACCAGCCGTTGAAGGAACCGTTAACATTGACCACGGTGTAGGCAGGGCCGGTATAACCGCGCATATCCACTTTGAAGGTTACCGGATAGGTTGGAGGGGGGGGAGCCGTGCAGGTATTGCAGGAATTCCAACAAACGGCATTGAGAACTGCATTACCGGCCACCGTATAAATCCGGTTGGTAAAAGCTCCCGTGGTCTGGGTGCAGGGGGTACCAGGGGTCAAGGATTCCTGACCAGTCCAACCGTCCACCGTGAATTTGTATTCAATGGCCCCGGCAGGCAATGGCAGGGTAACCTCCCAGATAGAGTCGTTGTTCGCATCGCTCATCGCGTTGCAACCTCCGCACCAGCCATTAAAGGTGCCGTTAACGTTCACCGTGGTGTAGGCAGCCCCGGTATAACCACGCATATCCACCTTGAAGGTGATATCCGAGGTCTGGGCCATGGCTCCGGTAACCCAAAGCAGCGCATGGGCCATCAAAAAGTAGATTTTTTTCATAAAAACGAGGTATTAAGTGTAAAAAATACACTTGCTAAATAAGAAGATTAATTCCATATTTCCAAACCCTTAAGTCAATTTAATTTGGCCCTGATCCTGGGTTCGAAACCAAAGGCCAGTACGTAAAGGATCGGATAATGACCTCCTTGGACGCTCCGTCCGAGGGGGCAGCGCCACCCAATTGCCAGAAATTCATGCGAGCCCTGGTATTGCGTTCCGGGGCGGGTATTAGAATAGGCACCGAAGCGCGGTTACCCTCGTTCTTGATACGGGCCGGGTTGTTTCGGTTGAAAGTCCAAGCCCCAATAACGCGCCCCCCGCTACCCTCTCCAACCCAGCTGGTCCAGGTGATTAAGGTATCGGACCAGGTGAACTGGTGGGTGGTCACCCCAATCATATCCCCGGTAGGTGTCGAAACCGCACGGACCCTTTCGGGGTAATAGGGCCCAAAGTTGACAGGTTGTACCGCATAATTCAGGGTTGGCGCGTTGTTTTGGCCCCATTTGGCAATTTCGATATCCACTTCGGAATTACCCTGGGTCAGGAACGAAGAATCATTCCAGGTAAAGAGTCCCAAAACCGTGTTGTTGGCGATGTTCTCGTTATCGCCCTCTATCACCCACCGGTAGGTTCCGTAACCCAAAGTATCCCTGCCAACGACCTCGGTGGAATACCACCGGCCATCGTGCTCCTGAATGCGCAGGTGCAAATAGCCCTTGCCATCCATGTACACATCCGAAGGACGATTGGAAAAATAATTAGGGCCGGGACCCAAAAGCCCGGGGCCGCTCTTGACATCCCAGAGGCGACCACTAAAGCGAATCAAATCCCCCTGCCTTCCAAACCCCGGAGGATCTTCGAGGGTACAGCCCCCAAGGCAAGTCACAAGAACGAGCCACAAGAATAAAACTTTTGAACTTAAGGTTCCCATCGGAATTGTAAATTAAAATGTTGAATGGTAGCATTAAACCACCCTTTTTCTAGAACATATTCCATATCCTTCCCCACAAAACGCAAATCACTGACCGGAATCAAAAACTGAACTTGGCGCCTTTCACCGGGACCCAATTCAACCGATCGAAAATCCCGAAGGCGACGAAAGGATGGTGTCACCGAAGCCACGGAATCACCCACCATGACCAAAACGGTCTCGCGCTGGGATTGGGGTCCGGTGTTATGGAGCGAAACCTCTAGGCGAAGGACCGCATCCATTCCGCGTAATACCTTATCGATCACCCGGACCTCTTCGTATCGAACAGGCCAAAACCCCTGACCTTCTCCAAAGGCGAACGCAGGACGAAAAGCATCCATACCAAACGACGGATCCAACCGTTCGGTCCATTTGTGATCGTAAGTCAACAGACTGTGAGGATGCGCCGGATAGGTATAAGGCAATTTGCCGGAGGGGCTGTAATCACCGGCCAATAAATCTACCAGGGCCTGAACTCCAGCGGAACCGGGCTGATTGGCCAACAAAACGGCGTCAAAAAGAGTATCCAAACCGTTCAAAATGCGGGGCCTGTTTTGAACCAGCACCAAGATTTTGGGGCCGGAATGGGTACGACACCAACGGCGTGCCGTTTCGATATCCTCGGAAGGTATGCTCAAATCGCCGAGATCGCCCGGTTTTTCGGTTGAAGGTTTTTCGGCAAGGACCACCACCAGGGGGCCCTTGGTGTCGTAGCTTGTGGAAGCGAGCGAAAAACGCTTTCCTAACACATCACGCAAGGACGGCCCCGCGTTTTTGCGATCCCACAAGGTATCAACTCCTTGCCAGGTACGGGACCAGGAACCATTCCATGCATAAGGCTCATCCAGGGCCTGACCCTTCAAGTGCAGCGTACTACCGGCCTTCAAAGGAAGAACAGCGCCTCGATTTCGTAACAAAACCCACGATCGACGAGCCGCTTCGCGCTGCAATAGACGCAGGCTATCGCTAAGAATCAAAGGATATTCCGACATCGCGTAAAGCTCCGCGCGGTCCATCAGGCCCAGACTGAACTTGACGTGGAGTATTCGATAAACCGCTTCGTCCAAACGGCTGACGGGGACTTCACCGCTGCGGGCCAAATCCAACAACGCATCGGTGAATCGGTAATCGTTGGGAACCATGGCCATATCCACCCCGGCCATCACCGCCATACGGGTGGCATCCCGGTAGTCTTCGGCCACCCGATGCACGGTCACCAACTTGAGAATATCCTCCCAGTCCGAAACCACCAAGCCCTGAAAGCCCAATTCCTTGCGCAGCAAACCAGTCAAAATCTGGGCATCGGCGTGCACCGGTATTCCGTTGAGTTCACCGGAATTGACCATGAGGGTGAGTGCACCGGCCTCGATACCGGCCTTGAAGGGGGGAAGAAAAATTTCCCGTAACAATCGCTCGGGGATATAGGCCGGGGTTCGGTCCTTGCCGGTCCAAGGCATGCTGTACCCCAAGAAATGCTTGAGCGTAGCCGCAACACGGTGCATTCCGGCGGGGTTCGACCCTTGGTAACCCTGAATACAAGCAGAGCCCAAGCGGGTCACCACCAAGGGGTCCTCTCCGTAGGTTTCAAAAACCCTGGACCACAGCGGTTGACGGGCTACATCCAAGACCGGCGAAAAATTCCAAGGGACGCCCGATGCCCGCGTTGTATAAGCGGTCGCTTCGGCGACTCGGCGCACCAGTTCCGCATCAAAGGAGGCCGCCTGCGCCAAAGGTTGAGGAAACAACAACCCTTCCAACACGTAATTGGCACCATGAATCGCATCAATACCGTAAAGGACAGGGATGGAAGGAGAAGGGCCTTGGACGGCCTGCACTTCGCTGAGGATTTCCCTCCAATGTTGCAAATCGTAGGCATGGCCCCCGCAATTGAGTATCGAGCCCACCTGACGAACCCGCAAGGCTTCGTGGAGTTTGGCGCTATCCAAGCGGTGCGGTTCCTGCAATTGGTAAATAGCACCAACAGAGACGGCATCCAGGTTGAGCTGGGTCATTTGACCCACTTTTTGCTCCAAACTCATGGGAGCCATCAAGGCGCGGATTCGTTGATCGTAGGGCGATGCCAACGGATAACCCGGTACAGGTTTTGGTTGCACATTTCCCTGGGACCGTCCAAACAACGGAAAGCCCACGAGAAGGGTCAACCAAAAAAAGAGCGTGTGAAATCTAAAAGAAGACGTTGAAAAGAACATAGCGCACATTACTCTTCGGGGTTCATCAAAAACTGCAGGGTACCGCTCACGGCTTGGGCCTTGACCTGGGCCGATGGCGCACCCGTTCCAGCGTCATCCGGCCGATAGCGAACAAAGTAGGTCGCGTTGGGCCGGAAGCCGGGATGCTGATCCGTCGGCAGGGTCCATCGTTTGTAGACTTGGCCCTCCACCCTTTGGAATTGACTGCTGTGCACCGTAACATCGCTGAGACGGGTCGAACGTTTCCAAACCAAGGGCTCGGGCGTGATCCCAAAAGTCCATTGACCGGGAGGCCAATCCAACAAGGATCCGGCGATTCGTAGTTCTTTGCCCCGCCAAACCGAGAAACCATCGCTGGCCGCTTGGATGGATGCCGAGGGATCCAACCATGGCCCGGTCCATTGAACCGGAGGATGACCCTGATAGGGTATCCAACGAATTTCGTCCACTACCAACGAGCCACGCGCCTCGAACTGAAGGATCAGTTGTTTGATGTTATCGGGCCTGGCATGGCTGTTTTCCCACTCAAAATCTTCCAAAGGCAAAACCAATTCGCTCCAACCGCTGGTATCCAGCCCCGGTCCCACGCTGGTCTTCAAGTATTTGGGTTGGTAACCCAGCCAACATTGGGCTCCGGCATAATCTTCCAATGCAAAGGCCATGGGCAAACCCTTGCCCGGACCCTTGAGTGCCCGAACGCGCAAATACAAGGCCGCACCATGCAAAACTTCACTCATGTTTTTGGGAGACCAATCGTCCCATCCAATTCCTAGTCCCATCCAAGGCGGGCAACCCTCGGATAGTTTGTCCCATTCAAGCCGTAGTCCATCGCGGGGATCCCCGGTCTGGGCCGCCGACACACGCAAGCAGGGCGATGGAGTAAACCATATTTCGGATCCCAGGCCATCCCGATAAACATTCAGGGCGTAAAAATTGCCAATGCGGGGCTCCCCCTCCTCTTCCCAATTGTTATAAAGGGGAAGGGTTTGGATACCCGATTGCCGGGCTGTAACCCGCACCGAGTCCAGGTTCACTTTGCGCTGGGCATGGCTGATCTGCGGCCAGGCCAAGACCAGAGTCAGAGTCAGGGCCCAAAGCATCGCCGCCCCTTTCAGGGCGCTCCTCCGCTTAGGGTTGAAGCGGTCCATTGGAGGTAAAGACCACATAATCCAAATAAAGCTGCGAATACCCCGAGGAAGGATTGGCCAACATCAAGACCGAAACCTTTTGAAGACGATCCGGCTCCAAACGATTGTTCCCCGCCGGGGTAGAAGGTTGCCCATTCACAAGGCTAACCAGATCCGAATAGCGGGCACTGATTAAATTCCATCCACGCTGCAAAGTTTGGGCACCGTTCACCGAATAGGCCGCGCATTGGAGGGCGTACATGTCCTCGTTGCTTTGGTTGAATTGACCGTCCAGGTTATCGTCTTCACGAAACTGAATCAGTAACAAAGCATTGGTCACCGAATCAGGCAGATACACCAGGGCATTGAAATAAACCTGATCGGGGTTGGCAGCCAGGGGAAAACGCGGGGCTTGGTAGGCAGAGGCAGGGAATTCCAGCATCCCGATCAACCAATCCCAATTCACCAGCCCTCCCATATCGTAATAAGCGTTGCCCTGTCCGGCCAAAGGATTGGTTCGAATAACAAAGGACATATTGGCCCCACTCTGCACAAAGGACTGCCAACCTGGACGTATCCCGCTTTCAAAATCCGCTAACACAAATCCCCCGGGTTGACGAACGCTCAAAACTTTAATACGACGCTGAAAGAGCAGGGAGTCCTGCTCTACAAAAAGCTTCAACTCGGTTTCTTCGGCCCTGAACATGGGGAACAAGGTGGTGGAACCGTTCCAAACACAATTCACTGCATCCAAAGAACGGGATTTACCGGTGATGATTTTGCGAGCTCCGCTGGATAAACCACGAACCTCCACTCGCCAGTCGGTGAGTTTGTTAAAGCGGCCCTGCAGGTAAACCGTCTCCCCTTGGCCAAAGCGTACCGAATCACGGCTGGTCTTGACAGGTTCCAAAACCTGAAAATCACCGAACAAATCAACCAAAGCCGGACCCTCGATGACGGCGTCCTTGGTACAGCTTCCCAAAATCAGGAGAAAGCCGACCGCAACGAGTTTCCAAAGATTCAAACCAGTGAACAAAAAGCCCGAGGGTTTGGCATTAGGGTGACAACAAGACTTCATAGTTTCATAATTAACATGAGTTGACTTATGTTCCAAGGATAGCGAGCCTGCATGGCGGCGGTTCCGTTGCGCCATACAAATTGCTGCGTGGACAATTGAGCTTCAAAGCGATCCCCCATGGTGTATTGCAATCCAGCACCGATCCACTGCTCGGTCCGGTCCAAATCCGTCCGTGCAAAATCGACCACTTCAGAATAAGGGTTTCGGACCGCGTAGTAATCGTGACCCTGGCTTCGGTAAAGTTGCCACTCGGCAAAGGCCGACCAAGAGGAACCCAGTTCCAAACGGGTCTGAAAGGAAGCTTGCAGGTTGTTCAAGGCCACGTCCGAAAGAATGGCGTCACCCGAGGCATCGGGTCGCATGGTTTGTTCCAACCGTATCAAGGCTGTTACCAACCAAGACCTACGCAGGTTCAAGAGGCTATGCAGCCTCCATTCGTTGCGCCAATCAGCCAGCCAAAACATGCGTCGATTGTTCACGCCTTGTCCCTTCACATCGGACATAAATTGGACATCCAAGGACGGGTTCCAGAAGCTGGTGCTATCGGTGTTCCTAACAAAATTCAAACCAAGGCCCTGTCGGTTCGGCGTTGCCAAGCCGTAGGGCAAGGCATTGCCGTAGCCCGGATCGTATTCCATAAGGCCGGCCACCACCTGGGTCTGGTAAAGAGAGGCATCCCGGTACAAATCGTTGAGAGCCATGGGCCGCAACACATTCATGCTTTCCAAGCGCTTGAAAGCCATGGGGCTACGAGATGCATTGATTCGTTTGGTCTGAGCGGTCGCGCTGCGGTAATCCGAACCGGTATACCACGCTTGGAGACTTCCTTTCCAGGGGGAGCGGCCCGCTATACGACGACCCAGGGGGCTTTCCCAGCGCAACCAACCAAATCCATCGGTTAGCGTGGGCCTATCCTGAACGGTTGGGTTTCCCGGATCCGCTTTGTTCCAACCCAAGCGGGTCAAACCCCCTTCGGCGTCCAAGGACCAAAACCGGCCTTTGGAAGGCGAAGGGGCCAGACCCCATTCCGTGCTTAACACCGGATGATGAATCAGGTAAGGCTGGTTCGCGGTTCGAGCGACATCGTAGAGCTGCACAAAATTGACTTTCCCGTGCAGACCCACGCCTGTAGTCCAACGCAGGCGACCGCCACTCAGCAAACGGTCCGGGGTGGATCCAAAATCCGAAGCAGCAACCCTGGTGGTAAACAACGAAGCATGGAGGCTCAAGTCCAAGGGATCAATCACCCCCCCCATTTCAAGAACCACCCCTTGCTGCCGACGGGTTCGGTTGCTGTTTTGGAATAAATCGTATTCGATCATACCCAGGGTTGGGCTGTTGAGCAGCGATGGATTGGAGAGAATCCACTCCTCATGATTCCAATAAGTAAATGGACTCATCCGGTAGTCCAAATCCCCCACTTGGTAACGAAGTTTTTGGTTCACCAAACCCCGGATCCACATTTGACGCAAGTCCAAGGTCAAACCGGACCCCCAAAATCCTCCGTATTCAGAGCGAACCCGAAGCTGGGCATGAATTTCCACCTGGCTATGGGGCAGAATATGCAGGCCCAAATCGGTCAAGGCATAGCCCGGCATCATGGCTTTGCCCAGGCTATCGGAATCTTCGCGCAGTCCCTCGGCGGACATCAAACCACGGGCATAGGAAGAGAAGCGGATCTTTTTGGGGTCCAGCACCTGGGCATCGGCCCAAGGCAAAACCAATAGACCTATCAACGTCAAGGCCAGAAACGCCCGAAGGGTTTTGGATTTTGTGTTATGTTTTAACATTAGAAGAATACTTTGAGTTCCACCCAGCTTTCGGTCCCGCGAAATTGATCCTGCGCAAAGCTCCGATCATAAAATCCGTACCAACGATGCCTAAAATACAAGGCCGACTGGGGGCCGAGGTGCCAATCGGCGCCCAATCCCAGGGCATGACCCCTTTGGTCCCGGGGCTTGAAGGTCTCCAAATCCAAATCGGTGGCGTAATTGCCCAGGGTCCATTCGGCAGCCGCATAAGCGCAAAGCACCCAACGCGGATTGACCGCCCAGTAGGATTCCAATTCGTGCGCGTATTGACGCAAATAGGCGGTAGGCCTCCAGTCCACCAAAGGAACAGGGTTCTTCTGAACCGAGTTGAGGCGGGCCAGGTAATAAACATACAAGGGTCGGGGACTGCCCTCAGATTTCCAGGCGATCTGCGCTTCAAGGGTCGAAAAATGCTTGGCATTCATAGGAATTCCCGCGGAATCATCGCTGAGTTTGACGGTTTCAAAGACATCCCGGTAGATGACCGACTGACGACCGTAGGGGCCAACATTTTGGGGGAAATTCCAACGCCAAAAGCGGGCCCGGGTGAATTGATTTATGGGATGATTGAAGGTGATTCGGTTGGAAACCGGTACAATTTCGCGAGCGATGCCGGTGCCGACATTCCATCGTAGCGGACCGGTCTGCCAACGGGTGTTGAGGTTAAGGCCTTGTCGGTTGTTGGTCATCAATCCCAAAGGAACCACGGCGCTGGCAAAGGGGCGCAAAACAGCGTTGGCACCGGAGGCACCGGCCGTTGGATTCGTGTTCAAGGCGGGGCCTCTTTCTTGGACCGCAACATTCCAATACAATCCGTTGTTATTTACCAGCTCTCGGCCGATGCGGTAGGCATGCAATTCCAGGGGAATGCCCGTCAAGGCAGGACGGGTCAAGACTTTGACCGAAGCCAATTCCGACCATGGCCCTTGGTAAACCGGGTCCTTATAACGCCCCAACCCCATTTCTGCGCGGATTTCCCAAGGTTTACCGGGAGCCGTCCGGCCTTCGAGGGTATGCACCCCGTAGGAGGTTCGTTGGCTGCCCGATGAATCCAAAAACTGACGATGGTTCAGAGAGTTCACGGCAAGCCAGGCTCCGGATGATGTCAATTTGTGTTGAAAACGACCCCCAAATGTCCCGGAGGCAAGACCGCCCAGCCCGGCGTTCATCTCGGTTTTGCCGGCGAAGACGGAGGCTTTGATCAGACCGTTTTTGGGTAACACATCCCAAATGGCGCCGTGAACGGCCCTTTCTCCAAAGCGCACATCCTGCTCAAACTGACCCGAGCGATACAAGTCATCGTAGCGAACCACCGGCTGCCGGGTCACCGGATCCCAGGGATTGCGCTCAAAGAGTGACCAACGGAAATACCCCCGAAAGGAGGCCAAGGTCAAATCCGATAAGGAATACCAGTGGATGCCCCCGATCCGAAGTTGATGGGCCGCACGGCGATCACTCCACTGGAGCCCCAAGTTCATACCCAGATTCATACCCAGACTGGGAGCCAAACGCGACGAACCGAGGGGATCGTAAAGGCTAGGCCGGGCTGCACTGGCAACGGGAGGGGAATAAGCCGCCCCCACCCGACCGTTCAAAAACTGAAAGGCATAGATATCAAAAGACCAAGAAAGGTTGCCACCGGGTTTTCCTTTGAGATTTAACCAGAGGTTGGGGAGCTGAGCATCATCCCCCACAAAGATTTGTCGACCGGGCAGGGTGCTAACTTGGTCTGGATAACGTGGGTAGGCGACTTTCTCGTCCAAGTAGGTCGCCGCAAAGCGATAAAAACCATTGACTTGCAAACGCGATGTCGCTGGAAGGCTCTCCCGGGGCCACAAATCCTGGGCCATCGCCCGGTCGTTGACCCAAGGCCCCAAAGCTCCCGTTAGAAGGAGGAAGCATAAAAAAGAGCGTAGAATCAACATGCGATAGCGTTATAACAATCCTAAGGACGGGCAAAGAAATTCCAACGCCAACCCCAAGCGCTGCGAGGCTTGGCGGGTTTGACATAAAAACAACGATTGGCGTGAGCGGATTTATCGGCCCTGTTGACAGCGCTCACGTAGAGCCGATAAGCCCCTTCCTGAGCGGGGGCTTTGAACCGGCATACCATACCAGGCCCGGTACGCATGGGGACACGAACGGTGCCCAAACTTTGTTCAAAATCTCCGCCGGCTTTGGTATGGGTTGCTTCGGGCAAAACTTTCCAACGCAGGGTGGCCATTCCAACGGAATCAGGCAATCGAGCCTCCACCCATTCCCCGGCATGCACGATCCAAGGGGAATCGGGATGCAAAGTGGAGGGGGTTGCAATGGATTCGATAACCGGAGCCGGTTGGGCAACGGGCGATTCTTTCCATCCTTCCATCAAGGCATCCACGGCACGGGTTGGGCGGCCTTCGGTATCCAACAAACCGTACCATGACTCGGTGGTTTCTTGCTTTTGACCCCACAAAAAAGCGTAGGAACCAACGCAACCTTCCGATTCCTTGGCTTTGATTTTGGAATAGCGATGCTGGTAACTGCGGAATTTGGCTTCAGAGGACTGTTCAACCGGGGCACCCCAGGGCATTTTGGCGACTTCCCAATGTCCGTTGGGTCCCCATTCCGTAATCATATAGGCTTTTTCCCATCCAAAGGATCGAATGCGCGTAAGGGCCTGTTCGAGGTCACCGTAGGTATTAACACCAAGGATATCGATATCCGGAGCTTTGGTTTTGATCCAATGCACTTCCATGGAATCCAAACCAGCCGTAACGGTGGACGTTGGATGATGCGGATCGTGGGCATGGGCGTAGGCTGCGACTTCTTGAATGGCATCCCAAACTTTGACATTGGTGTAAAACAAATCCACTTCGTTCCCGATTCCCCAGCATAACAAGGCGGGATGTGTTTTGAAACGATCAATCACCGAAGCAAAATGAATGAATTGTTCGCGAACAGCAACAGGGTCGTCGTAATCAAAGCCATGACGCTCGTGACCCATCCACATACCCAGCATGACGGTGAGACCAAAGCGATGAGCCGAGTCAAGGATTTGTTGCGCCCGCTCAATTCCCCAGGTCCTGAGGGAATTCGCGCCGCATTCCACCATGAGGGGTATGTGTACTTGACCTCCGGCACCACGAACATAGTACGGTTGGCCACCCCGCTCCATACGCCAAACTCCGGCATCCTGAACCAATTGAACATGAACCGGTTGAGCTTTGAGATGGAATAGCGAACTTATCCAAAACAAGCCCATCAAGGCCCATGCAAGCCGTCGACAGGTCAAACGAAGCTTGGCCCTAAAGTTCAAAATTAAAGCCCTTGTGGGTGAGCTCCTCATAACGCATTCGATCAAAGGTGTACAGTTGAGCCGGGCGGCGGGTGTCTTTGGTCTGTTTGGCATCCAACTTCACAAGAAAATTCATGCCCAGGATTTTTTTGCGGAAATTTCTTTTGTCCAGGGGTTGACCCAGAACCGCTTCGTACAATTTCTGTAGTTGATTCAGGGTAAAATTGACGGGAAGCAACTCAAAGCCCAGGGGTTGATTGCGAACCCGGACTTTGAGTTTTTCGACGCCTTTGGCAAGAATTTCGTTGTGGTCAAAGGCCAGGTCCCCCAGTTCGGAGAGGGTATGCCATTGCACATTGTCAGCCCAAAAAGCGGCCCGGGGTTCGTAATTCTCCACCCGAATCAAGGCGTTGTAGGCCACGGTGATGACCCGGCCCAGGGGGTGACGATCCACCTTGCCAAAGGTCTTGATTTGTTGCATAAAGACGTCTCGAATACCGGTCAGGTTTTCCAGGACGCGTTGAGCAGCACCGTTTAAATCCTCCTGGGGATAAACCAGGTCCCCCGGAAGGGCCCAAAAACTTTTGTAAGGCGCAACACCCCTTTTAATTAACAATACTTTGATATCCTGCCCATCAAAACCAAAGACCACACAGTCCACCGAAAGACCGAACTGAAAAAAGTCTTCCAAGGGAATCAGGTACTGGGCCTGATCGTCCGGAGAATTGTCCTCGGAGAACCGAAGGGCCACAGATTTGCCTTTGATTAATTCATCCAAGTCTCTACGCATCTTGTGAATTCAATAGGATAATATTCTGTTGTTACAAAACTGACCTAAATCTTTTGTTAAGAAAGAAAAATCGGTAGCCTAAGGGGGACGTAGCTTAGTTCTTGATAAAGCGAACCACCCTTTGCATTCGCTCGGTACGGATTTGAACCGTATACAATCCCGGGTTCAAGGCTTCGACGTTGAATGATTCGCTTTGGCCATTTTGATAAATAAAACCCTGAATATCACGACCTTGAATATCAGTCCATCGTAACGAAGATGCATTTTGGAGGGTCTCACCCGTCGGAAGATCAATGCGCAACACATCGTGCACGGGGTTGGGATAAACCTTGATACCATTGAAATCAGAAGAAAAAGAAGGAACCCCAACCGGAAAACATGGGGAACAGCTTTCCCAACAAACAGCATCCAGGGTATCGTTGCCGGTTACAATGAGAGCACGGTTCGTAAAGGTGGATGTGGTTTGGGTACAGGACATTCCTTGGTTTAGATTTTCGGAAATATTCCAGCCATCCAATGTGAATTTGTATTCAACCGTGTCGATGGGCAAGGTCAATTCCAATTCGTAGATGCTGTCTTGGTTGGCATCCGTCATGGGGGCGCAGGCGCCGCACCAGTTGTTAAAGGTGCCGTTCAAGTGAACATTGGAAAAGGACGGACCGTTGTATTGGTTCATATCGACCTTGAAAAGAATGCGACCGGAGGTAGGCCCGGAGGAGCAGGGGCTGCAACTTTGCCAGCAGACCGCATCCAGGGTGTCGTTCCCCGTTACATTATGAAAACGGTTGGTAAATTGACCGGTGGTCATGGTGCAAGGCGAACCGGCCAGAAGGGATTCCTGTTGGTTCCATCCGTCCAAGGTGAATTTGTATTCAACGGTGCTCAGAGGCAAGTCCAAATCCAGTTCATAGATGCTGTCTTGATTGGCATCGGTCATGGTGGCGCAGGAGCCGCACCATCCGTTAAAGCTGCCGTTCAGGTTCACCGTTGTAAAAGCGGGGCCGGCATAACCGTTCATGTCCACCCTGAATCGGATTCGCCCGGAGCTGGGGGCCCCGGTGCAGGAATCGCAAGAACCGTAACAGGGGGCCGGGAGGCTGAGGGGACCGCCGACGATGATTTGGCGGTTGGTGAATCCAAAGGCGGTGTTGGTGCAGGAAGACCCGGGAATCAGGGTTTCTTGGGCTGTCCAGCCGTTGATTGTGAATTTGTATTCAAAGGTATCGGCTGCCAAAGGCACGGTGAGCTCCCAAACCGAATCGTTGTTGGCATCACTCATGGGAGCGCAGGATCCGCACCAAGCATTGAAGGTTCCGTTCAAAAAGACCCCGTTAATGGGCGTGGCTCCGTTGTAATCGGACATATCCACCCGAAACAAGACCGGGTAGGTGGTTTGGGCCTGGGCTGTGTTGCCCCATCCTTGGATTAGGGTCAACAAGAAAGCCGGCAAAAGGGCCGGCAAAAGATTCCGGAAAGGATTCATGTTCTTCATAGCGGTCTTTGTTTGGAAGCGAAAAAAGGAATTGGTTTCAAAGAAAAAGACTCAAACAAGAGGAGTGTTTGGTCAAAATTAAGAAATAAGTGTAAAAAATACACCCTTTAATAAAAAGGCTGTTTTTTTAATTTTCGTTTTTGAATTTTCGCTGGCAGGGATGCCCCGTTAATCAAGGACCGGTCGGGCTGCCACGGAAGGCGGCCTTGCGCTTTTCGAGGAAGGCCCCAATGCCTTCGCGGCTTTCAGGCTGCTGAAAAAGGCTGCCGAAGGTTTCGATCTCTTGAAGATAGCCTGCCGGGTCCCCCTGGGCCGCCAGGGCGGTGAGGCGGATGCAATGGGAAACAGCAATGGGACCACGCTGCAGGATGCGGTTGAGCATGGCGGTTGAGTCTTCGAGCAAGGATTCGGCGGTGGCGCTGATGCGGTTCACCAAACCCCATTGAAGGGCGGTGGCGGCATCAATGGGATCACCGCTCATGAGCATTTCGAGGGCGCGGGCCCGGCCGACCCATTCAACCAAGCGTTGGGTCCCCCCGTAGCCGGGAATCAAGCCCAGGTTGACTTCGGGTTGACCCAGGCGGGCGGTCGGGGCCGCGGTCCGAAGATGGCAGGCCATGGCCAATTCCAATCCGCCACCAAGGGCGAAGCCGTTGATGGCGGCCAAGACGGGCTTGGGTGCGGTGGCAATGGAATCCATGATGCGATGCCCGACCGCCGACAAATCACGGGCTTCGGTGGCGGTATAATGCGCAAATTCGGCCACATCCGCTCCGGCCGCAAAGGCCTTATCCCCCGACCCGGTCAGGATCACCGCATGCACGGCGGCATCGGCCATGGCCGTGGCCACCGCCTCCTCGATTTCCAAAAGGGTTTGGCGATTGAGGGCGTTGAGTTTGTCCGGGCGATTGATGGTAAGGAGGACCAAGGACCCGTGGTGTTCGTAGCGTAGATTTTGCATGGGTATCAAGACAAAAAAGGTTGGGGAAAACGATCGTAGGGGACGGTAGGGATACAGAAATTAAGGAGCAGGGAGGGCGGCGGCGGCCCGTCGTAGACGGGCAACGCAGGCGCTGCGTCCGCGGAGGCCCATCCATTCAAACAAGGCAGGTCCCGAGGCTTGTCCCGTAACGGCCAATCGCAGGCCCTGAAGCAGGCTGCCCGGAGTGACATGGTGACGGGCAGCAACCTCCTTGAACAGGGCCTCCGCCACCGCCGCCCCCCAAACCTCCTCGGATGATTCATAACAACCGATTAATTCATGAAGCACGGCCGGAAAAGCCCCTCCCCATTTCTTAGCAACCACCGATTCGTCGTAGGTCGTTGGATCCTCAAAAAAGGATTCCACCTCTTTGGCAAAATCCGAAACCAACACCATACGATCCATGACCAACGGAATCAACGCCTTTAACACGGCATCTTCAGCCTCCCAACCCTTGTCCATCAATATTTTACGACAAGGTTCAACCAACGAATCCACCGAGCGATGCCGCAGGTATTGCTGATTGAACCACTGCAATTTGGTGAAATCGTAACGAGCCCCGTGCTTGTTAACACGATCCAAACTAAAAGCCTGAATGAGCTCGTCCATCGTAAATATTTCACGGTTATCACCGGGATTCCAGCCCAGCAAAGCCAAAAAATTAACATAAGCCTCCGGAAAATAGCCAGCCTCCCGATAACCGGGGGTTTTATCACCTGTTTCGGGGTTGGTCCACTCCGTCGCATAAAATGGGAGGCCCAAACGATCCCCGTCCCTTTTGGATAATTTACCGTCTCCGTCGGGCTTCAATAACAAAGGAAGATGCGAAAATTCCGGCATGGTATCCTGCCAACCGAAGGCTTCGTATAACAAAACATGCAGTGGAGTGCTGGGCAACCACTCTTCGCCACGGATGACATGGGTAATCTCCATCAATCGATCGTCCACCACATTGGCCAAATGGTAGGTCGGCATGCCGTCGCTCTTGAAGAGGACTTTGTCGTCCAATTGCGCAGTCTGCACCACCACCAAACCCCGGATACGATCCTGAACGCGAACTTCTCGTCCCCTGGGCATTTTGAATCGAATCACGTAAGGCTCTCCGGCTTCCAGGCGTCTGGCCACCTCATCCGAAGGCAGGCTCAACGAGTTTTTCATGCGGACCCGGCTGATCGCATTGTATTGAGGCGAAGCAACACCCGAAGCCTTGAACTGTTCCCGCATGGTATCCAGCTCCTCCTCGGTATCAAAGGCGTAATAGGCATGCCCCGATTCCACCAATTGCATGGCGTATTGTCGGTACATGGCCTTGCGTTCGCTCTGACGGTAAGGGCCAAAAGCCCCGCCTTTGTGGACGCCTTCGTCAAACTCAATCCCGCACCAGCGAAGCGATTCAATGATAAAATCCTCGGCCCCAGGGACAAACCGGGTCTGATCCGTGTCCTCAATTCGTAACACCATCTGTCCGCCCGCTTTGCGAACCAACAAATAATTGAACAACGCTGTGCGGACCCCTCCTGGATGCAGGGGGCCGGTAGGACTGGGGGCAAAACGAACGCGCATGGAGGTAAAAATTGTGAAAGCAAACTTACAAGGCGTTAACCACCGGAGGCCGTCCGTAGCGACTTTTGTATCGCAAAGACGACGACCCACCGTCGAATCGATGACAGAGCCCAGGACCACCACCCCACAGACCAACAGCGTTGGACCCTTGGCCTATATCATCCTAGGGGGCTTATCCCTCCTTTGGGGCTCCTCGTTTATCCTCATGAAGCGCATCTTGCCGGCCTTTCCACCGCTGGAACTGGCCACCATGCGCATTGGCATGGCCGGTCTGGCCATGGTACCCCTATGGCTCTGGCATATGCGCCGGGACCACTGGCGCTTGTTGCCTTGGTTTGCGGTGGTCGGCCTCATCGGGAACGGCATTCCCGCTGTGCTTTTTGCAGTGGCCCAAACAGGAATCCAAAGCGGAGCAGCCGGGGTTCTCAACGCCCTCACCCCCATGTTCACCTTGGTCGTAGGATGGGCTTTTTTTGGGAGGCCCTCTCAGCGAAGTCAAATCCTCGGCCTGATTCTAGGTCTGGCCGGCGCCTTGCTACTCATTCTATCCCAACACCGGGTGGCTGGTTCGTCCCAGCCGGCTTTGGCTTTGTTATTGGTCCTTGCAACCTTTTTTTACGGAATCTCGGTCAACACCGTAGGACACAAATTGCGGGGCATTACCCCCTGGCTGACCGCCTCCTTTCCCTTGGTCATTGCGTCCGTACCGGCCCTCCTGACCCTAGGCCTCCTTGGCGACCCCATTGCGGGAATGAACCGCGAAGGCGGAATGGAAGCCCTGGGCCTTTTGGTTTTTTTGTCGCTGGTCAATTCGGCTATCAGCTTGGTTGCTTTTAATTACCTGATTCAATTGGCAGGCCCGCTCTTTGCATCCACCACCACCTACTTGATGCCGGTTGTTGCCCTGTTGTGGGGGGTGTGGGACGGGGAGACCTTGCATTTTTATCACGGGGCAGGCCTCTTGGCCATCATCGCCGGAATTGCGCTGGTAAATCGACGCACCGCCTAAACATCCGCACCCATCGGCCTAGGAGTTTCCACCATTCCCGGCCCCAATCAAAATTGCAGCGGGGAACAAATTTCCCGTTGAGTACTAATTCACCCAAAGACCAAAATTTCCCCAAGGGATCAAACTTGGAACGGGCTTCAATTCTGCTTAAATTCGTCTTTGCATTCTTGAATCAACCCACGACCTAAACCTACCCCATGTCCCTTTCCTTCCTTCACCCATTGCTCGTTTCCTTTCGACCCATCCATCGATTGCTTCCAGCCCTCGTCCTGGTGGCCCTGCTCGGTTTTCTGGGAACGACTTCGGCCCAAGTCATCCTTTTTGTGTCCCAACCCGCATCCATTGCCGGTCCCTACACCTTTGGTCCCGGGGATGCTGCCCAAGGTTGGGGTTATAGCTACGACAGTGTTCAGGTCCAGAGCCGATTGGTCCTTGGCACCTCTTCCAATGCAGGCGGTGATTCATTGGCTTGCGATACCAACCTGATCAATGCATCGGCCGTCGCCGGCAAAATCTGCGTTCTATACCGCGGATCCTGTGAATTTGGGGTCAAAGCCTTGGCCGCCCAACGAGCCGGCGCCCTAGGTTGCATTATCATCAATCACAGCGCAGGGGTCCTCAACATGGGCCCAGGGGGTGCTGGTGGATTGGTGACCATTCCGGTCATGCTAGTCTCCAATTCAGACGGAGCCCTCATCCGCCAACGTATGAACAGCGGCGATTCGGTGGTCGTATTTATGGGTAACAAGACAGGCTACTTTCTCAACGATATCGGAATCGGTAACGGCTCGGTGATTCGACCAACCGAATTCAGCATCCCCGCCAGCCAGGCCTTGAATGCCGGCGAATACATTTTTCGTTTAGGCGCCGCGGTCAAAAACTACGGCCAAAACGCCCAAACCAACCTAAGCCTGAATGTCAAAATTGATTTCACCAACCCAGCGGGCTTGACCAATACGGTTTACAACCAAAATGCGACCTTGGCGACCTTGGCCAGCGATTCAACCGATACCCTCAGGACCCCTGACTTTGACCCTTCCGCTTTTGGAAGAGGGCGCTATAACATTGCCTACACCATCAGCATGCCTTCCGGTACCACCGATCAATTTCCTGCTGATAACCTTGTCAACCAGGGCTTTGTAATAAATTCCAACATCATTTCCAAGGTCCGTCTGGATTCGCTTGGCCAAATGCAATATTCCGGAGGTATCCGCCCATCGGACGCCACGGCTGGTCCTTATGATTTTGGAATTTGGTATTATGCCAACAAAGGATCCCGCCTCAAAGTAGATTCCATTCGATTCTCCTTTGTTACGAACCCGGGCACCAACCTCCTCAACGAGTCCATACTTGGCAAAGTCAGCCAATGGCTGGACCTCAACCAAGATGGGCTGGTTGACGCGGGCGAAATTGTCGACCTCGCTGATGGAATTTATACCTACACCGATACCTCGGGAAGCAATTCCCAGCGTTCCGTATTGGTCACGGATATCATCAACAACACACCGGGAGTTATCCTGGCCGATACCAGCGTTTACCTGTTCTCAGCCTATTACGCTGGTTCTCAAACGGCCGTCTTTACCAATGTGGATCCTCAGGTGGATTATACCCTAACCCGCAGTATCTACCAACAATACATTAGCCCTGTGCTTAGCGGGACTTGGAACCCCAACGGCTTTGGCCCTAACCGGGTACCAGCGGTATCCGCTGTAACCAGCAGCGCTACCGCCTCTGTTAGGGAGAATATCCATAACACTCTGGAAGTAAGGGCTTTCCCAAATCCAGTTTCGGATCGACTCAACCTCTTGGTTCGCAACGATGGTCCTCTGGGCATTCTCCAATACAACATCAGCGACCTTTCGGGTCGTCGCGTTGCCTCCGGTACCGAAATGCCAGAAGGAGCCAGCTCAACCCTCGCATTGGGCGTTGCAGCGCTTGAGCCAGGGATCTATCACTTGCACATCAGCAACGGCAAGCTGGCACGGACCCTGCGTTTTATCAAGCGCTAATTTCCGCGCCTCCAACGGCGTTGGCGTATTGGGATTCGATCAAAGAAAGTAGATCACGGACTTCATGAGGATCCATACTCTGGACCAATTGACTGCGGATTTCTTTGATATGCTCAAAGCCCTTGAAGTAAGGGGCGTAATGCCTTCTCATCTCGAGGAGCCCCAATTTGGGCCCCTTCCAGACCAGCGAACGTTCCAGGTGTTCGCGACAGGCCGCTAGCCGTTCGGCCACGGTGGGAGGGTCCAAGGTTTGGCCGGTTTGTAGGTAATGTTTGATTTCCCTAAAAATCCAAGGATAACCAATCGCCGCCCGGCCAATCATCAAACCGTCCACTCCGTAACGCTCGCGATACAAGGCTGCTTTGGAGGGGCTGTTGATATCCCCGTTCCCAAAAATCGGAATGCGCATTCGTTGATTGGCTTTGACTTCGCCAATGAGGGTCCAGTCTGCTTCGCCTTTGTACATCTGAACCCGTGTGCGGCCATGGATTGCAATTGCAGCCACCCCGATATCTTGCAAGGCTTCGGCCAGGTAAACAATGTGTTTGGATTGATCGTCCCATCCCAGTCTTGTCTTGACAGTCAAGGGTTTGGGACTTCGCTTGACCAGCTCCGCCGTTATCTGAATTAATTTGGGCAAATTGCGTAGCATGCCGGAACCGGCATCCTTGCAAACCACGTTTTTGACAGGGCAACCAAAATTCAAATCGATTAAATCGGGGTTGACTTCGGCTACTTTATCGACGGCCCCCAACATAGGTTCCAATTCGCCCCCAAAGATTTGAATACCCATCGGGCGTTCATCATCGTAGATATCCAATTTTTGGCGACTCTTGATAGCATCCCTTACCAGGCCTTCCGATGAAATAAACTCGGTGTACATCAGGTCGGCCCCGCCTTGTTTGCAAACTGCCCGAAAAGGGGGATCGCTGACATCCTCCATGGGCGCCAAAAGAAGCGGAAAGGGACCCAGGTCCAGGGGACCGATGCATACCGAAGGAGTCATGGTGTCATACGCCTCAAAGGCTATGCAAATTTAGGTCCCACGGACGCTTCGGGTCATCATCTTCCTTTGTGGTTAAATTTGAAGGTCCTTTGGGGCCAAGACCAACCTCTTTTGAATCCTCCCTCGCCCTTTCGTTCCCTGCTGAACCTGGTCATGGCTTGCCTCTTGTCGGGTCTGGCTTTTTCAGCTTTGGGTATGAGTCTCCTACCTCGATTCACAGGACTGGGGATGGATGATTTGACCCGCGGCCTCGAAGGCTACGGCCAGCAAGCGTCATGGGAGGAATGGCTTCGGGGCCTCAACCTTCAAGGTTGGGAATTGAGTGCTGGGTTGATGGGCCTGCAGGGATTAACGACGCTGGGTTTTTTTGTGTTGCCTGGTTTGTGGTTCTTGCAAAATCGCCTCGACGGCCGAAAAGAGGACGAATCTCATCCCCTTCATTGGAGGGGCCTCGTAGGTAACGGCCTCCTGCAAGCCTTGCTTTCCGTAGCAGTTTTGTTGGCTTTTCTGCCTTTGATTTACACGGTCTATCATTGGAATCATGCCCTTCGACTGCTTGAGGATTCTGTTCCGCTGGTGGCCCAATGGGTCGCCACCGAAGAACAGGCATCGCGCGTTATTGCCCTGTTGTTGGACCAAAACGGTACAGCCTTTGCCATCGCAAGCCTGGTTGTTTTGGTGATTCTGCCTGCGGTGGGTGAAGAAATTATTTTTCGAGGCAGTTTACAACCCCTCTTAGCGCGGATTCTGGGTAAACCCCATGCCGCGATTTGGGTTTCAGCTCTGATTTTTAGCGCGATACACGGTCAGTGGTTGGGTTTTGTCCCCCGCTGTTTGTTGGGAGCTTTGTTTGGTTACCTGGCCCTTTGGACCGGATTGTTGTGGCCTTCGGTCTTGGCTCATTTGAGCAATAATTTGTTATCACTTTTGGCCTATCGTTGGAATTGGATGAATGCACGGGCGGTCATCGAGGAATCCGATGCGCCTTACCGCTGGAGCGATGGCCCCGTTGCCTGGTGGGTCTTGTTACCGGCAACCTTCATCGGCGTTTTCCTTTTAATTCAATTAATTCGACGTCCAAAATCCTAGAATTTGGAATCCAAAAAAACAAAAAAAACCAAAGCCGGGCGTTCCATGCCCCGCACCCTGACGGCCCTGGGGGTGGGCGCAGCAATTCTGATCATTTGGTGGACCGGGGTCCCGGTGATCCGCCTCTTTTTGGCAGTGGTAGCCGGCGGTTGCTGTTGGGAAATCTATTTACGCCTCCAACCAGGGAGCCCGACGCATCCCCAACGCGCTGCGCTTGCCGCGGCGTTGCTGGGCCTTTTGGTGGTCGGCCTCTGGCCCGTTGGGAATATCCTGCCCGGTATCCCCGCGAACGGCCCGGTGACGCTTGGACTCGCCTTGGCTTTTGTTCCTGGTTGGTGGTTGTTGAAGAGCGATTATCTGCACAACCGTCGGCATGCCTTTGTTCAAACGCTTCTGCGCTTGGCTTCAACCCTGGCCTATGTGGTAGCACCCCTTTTGATGTTTCGTAACATTTGCATGGACTCGCAGATCGTGATGGGCGGTCTTTCAGGTCCCAATACCTTTTTGGCCACCTTCGGCCTGCTTTGGATTTTGGATAGCGGGGCCCTCTTGGTTGGAAAGCGATGGGGGCGGCACCCCCTGCACCGACGCATTTCTCCATCCAAGACCCTGGAAGGCAGCCTGGCCGGGTGGCTGTTCTGTGCCTTGGCCGGTTGGTTTCTTTACCCCCTCCTTGGCGGTATCCGGGCATCCGATGGTTGGGGTTGGCTGGCCTTGGCAGCCGGTCCTGCGGGGATCGCCGGGGATTTAATGGAATCCGCCCTCAAACGCAAAGCGGGGGTCAAAGACAGCGGACATTGGCTCCCAGGGCACGGTGGTTGGTTGGATCGCTTCGATTCTCTTTTGGCCTTGGCCGTTCTAGTCAGCCTTTGGAAATGGGCCTTGACCTAAGGGGCCTTTTGGCGGTTTGAACCTTATTTTTGGCGGGCCTTTGGCTCTTATCCATCCCTTTTTTTTCACCTAAACTTCCGTTTATGTCCGAGAATAAGTCGGCCCCCGTTCACGAAAACCCTTTTGATTCCATGATGTCCCGCTTTGACGGGGCAGCTAAAATTCTGCATCTGGATCAGGGTCTATACAATGTCCTCAAATCACCCGCCAAACAGGTCATCGTCAACCTACCGGTTTCGATGGACAACGGTACCATTCAGATTTTTGAGGGCATTCGTGTTGTTCATAACATCAACCTGGGCCCTGCCAAAGGAGGAATACGTTATTCACTGGATGTTGATCTGGACGAAGTCAAAGCCCTGGCGGCCTGGATGACCTGGAAATGTGCTGTTTCGAATATTCCCTTTGGGGGTGGCAAAGGCGGGGTCAAATGCGACCCCCGGTCCATGTCTGTCGGTGAATTGGAGCGGCTAACCCGCGCCTATACCCGCGCCATGATTGATGTTTTTGGTCCCGAAAAGGATATCCCAGCACCGGATATGGGAACTGGCCCCCGCGAAATGGCCTGGATTATGGATCAATATTCCCGCTTGGTTGGTTATTCCTCTCCCTCGGTCGTCACCGGAAAGCCCCTGGTCATGGGTGGCTCCAAAGGCCGGGTCGAAGCAACCGGTCGAGGGGTCATGGTCGCTGCCCGCAGTGCCATGCTCAAAATGGGCCTGAATCCCTTCAAATCAACCTGTGCAGTCCAGGGCTTTGGCAATGTGGGTTCCATTTCGGCCAAACTCATGGAGCAACAAGGCCTCAAAATCCTGGCAATCTCGGATGTTTCCGGGGGCTATTACAACAGCAACGGAATTAACATTCAGGAAGCTTTGGCCTACAGTGCGGCCAACGGCCATCAATTAGCCGGCTTTGGCGGAGCTGAACCCATTTCCAACGAAGCATTGTTGGAGTTACCGGTGGATGTTTTGATTCCAGCCGCCATGGAAGACCAAATCACCGCCCAAAATGCCGGGCGAATCCAGGCCAAACTCATTGTTGAAGGTGCCAACGGGCCTATCGCTGCCAGTGCAGACGATACCCTTAACCAAAAAGGGATCCTGGTGGTTCCGGACATTTTGGCGAACGCCGGAGGGGTGACGGTTTCTTATTTTGAATGGGTCCAAAACCGATTGGGTTATTTCTGGACCGAAGAGCGGGTGAACCGTCGCGCCGATCGGAACATGAAGGAGGCCTTTGAAGTGGTCTACCAAACCAGCCTCAAACACCAATGCAGCATGCGCATCGCAGCCTATGTGGTTGCCATTGACAAGGTTGCCCAGGTCACGCAGTTGCGTGGTGGCATCTAAATCGTTAACGTGATCCACCGCGAAGGATATACGCTCATTTTGGCCACCCTCACCCTGTGCGGGGTGGGGGCTTGGTTGGTTCATCGTTCAGCGGTCATTCCGTCCTGGGCTGCTTGGATTGCCTATATCATCTTTGGGGTCCTTACGATTCTGGTTGTGCAATTTTTTCGCAACCCCCAGCGCAACACCGTCCCCGATCCGCAACGCATCATTGCACCGGCCGATGGTCAGGTGGTGATTATCGAAAAGGTTCGTGAGCCGGAATACTTTGGGGACGAGCGTTTGCAGATTTCCATTTTCATGTCACCGATCAATGTCCATGTCAACCGCAATCCGGTGAGCGGGGTGGTTTCATACTTTCGCTATCATCCGGGCGATTACTTGGTTGCTTGGCATCCCAAATCTTCGACCCTGAACGAACGGACCACCGTGGTTGTCCGTGCCCACAACGGGCAGGAAGTTTTGTTTCGTCAAATCGCCGGGGCCCTGGCTCGCCGCATTCGTTGGTATGTAGCGGAAGGGGATACGGTTAACCAAGGTGATGAATTTGGTTTTATCAAATTTGGTAGCCGCGTGGATGTTTACCTGCCCCCCGGGGCCCAACCCCTGGTCCGTGTTGGCCAAAAAGTAAGCGGTGGCGAAACCTACCTTGCCTCCTGGTAACAAGGTTCCCAATCCGGGGAATAAAACCTTGCTTCGGATCATTTTTGGGACCACGCTCATCGACATGATGGGCATTGGGCTTATTATCCCGGTGGTAACCCCGCTGATCCTGGACCCCAATCGAAATCTTCTGGACCCGTCCACGGCCTTTGGAGACCGAACCTTGGTTTTGGGTTTTTTGTTAAGCAGTTTCAGCCTTGCTCAGTTCCTCGGATCAGGCCTTTTGGGTAGCCTATCCGATCGCCACGGTCGCAAACCGGTTCTTTTCTGGACCGTGGCCGGTACCATGGCCTCCTACCTAGTTTTTGGGGCTGGCATTCTCACGGAGTCCTTGCCCTTGCTTTTTGGAGGGCGGCTGATGCTGGGCTTCTGTTCAGGAAACCTGGCGGTGACCTTTTCGTCGATCGCCGACTTGAGTTCGCCGGAAGAAAAGAGCAAGAATTTTGGGATGGTGGGCGCTGCTTTTGGGATTGGCTTTGTGTTGGGACCCTTTTTGGGTGGCTTGCTCTCGGATCCCCAAAACCATCCTTCCTTGGGTTACGAAACGCCCTTCTGGGCGGCAGCGGCCCTCAGCGCTTTGAACCTTTGGATGATTCGCCGCTATTTCAAAGAAACCCTGGCCCAACGAACCCACCGTCCCCTGCATTTAGGGGATGGCGTTCGACAAATTCGAACCGCTTTTGGTCATCCAACGCTGCGTCGATTGTTCCTGGTTTCTTTTTTGATGGTTTTTGGATTCAATTTTTTTTCGCAGTACCTGCAGGTTTACATGATTGAACGTTTTGATTACCGTCAAAGGGATATCGGGAACCTTTTTGGCTATTTGGGATTGTGGATTGCCCTTACCCAAGGGGCTTTGCTCCGTCCACTTTCGAACCGTTTCAGCCCCGAAAGCATTCTTCGGGTCAGCTTGCCGGTATTGGCCCTGGGGTTTTGGGGGATTTTGTGGCCAACCGAAGCTGTTTGGCTGTATGCCATCCTCCCTTTGGTTAGTTTGGGACAGGGTTTTAGCTCACCAAACCTGCTCTCCCTGGTATCCAATCGGGCGGACCCATCCGTTCAAGGCGAGATTTTGGGCATCAATCAATCGGTGAATTCCTTTGCTCAATTGCTACCCCCTCTGATCGGAGGGGTGGTGGTGGCATGGGACCTCCGAGCCCCCATGATCGCTGCGGGTCTTTTTGTCTTGCTAGCATGGCTAACTTTAGCGAGCATCAAAAGCCCGCGCCTTGGAAATACACCATCCCGTTGACCCCGGTTCCCCTGTTTGGCTGACTCTGAACCTGGTTCTGGTCGCTTCCCTTTTCGGGACCCTCCACCTAAGCAAAGGCTGGAATTCAGGGCAAATTCGCCGATTTGGGCGGGTTTTGGCCGTTATCCTTGTAGGCAATTTGCTCCTTCGCCAAGGGGTCCTCGTATGGACCGGTGAATGGACCGCCCATAACAGCTTACCCCTGCAGATGTGTTCTTTTTCGGTTGTTTGGGCGGCGGTTACATTGTGGACCGGTCATCCTTTGGTTTACGAGTTCTTGTTGTTTTGGGGAGCAGGCGCCCTCCACTCCTTTTTGACCCCCGAACTAGACGATGGTAACAGCCTTTATAACCACATCGAATACACCATCAGTCATGCCGGTATTTTGGTGGCGGGTTTGTATGCCACGGTCCGTATGGGCCTCAAACCCCGCCGGCACAGTTGGCTCAAAATCTTTGGGTACACCCAGCTGGTTTTGCCGGTCATGGGTACAATCAATTATTTGTTAGGCTCCAACTACATGTACTTGGCCAAACGACCTCTGGTGGACAACCCCTTTCTGATTGGTCCCTGGCCTTGGTACCTGATAGGTCTGGAATTTGCAACCCTTTTGCATTTTGTGTTATTTTACAGCCTGCACCAATGGCTTGCGGCTCGTTCGGAACGATTGCGAACATCCTGGGAAAACGAAGGTTCCCGAATCGCGGAGAGGTAAGCCGCGTTGGTTTTAGTTCCCGGTCTCGCTCTTGGGGTCTTCCAAAGGTTGTTCTTTGGATTTGGACTTGCTTGACTTTTTGGAATCCTTCCCCGACTTTTTGGGTGCAGGCTTCTTCGCAGCGGGTTTTTTGACAGGAGGCTTTTTGATTTTCTTGGGCTTGGGCGGAACAATTCGTCGGAGCTCGGATCCCTTGGCGTCCGGAGCGGGCCCGCTAACCAATTCGTTTTCCCAACCAAAAATTCGTTCGGTTCTGGAAACCCGGGTTGGGTACACATCCAGTTGGTTGGTCACGTAGTGATGTTTGCCTCGGTTGAGGTAGCATTCATTGCCGACGGTGCTACCGCTAAACCGGGTTTCCCCTTTGCGCACAAAATAGACGACACAATACGGATGGTCTTTGAGATCGTCCGGAGTCATGGACTCAAAGGGTCTCAAATTCTTGTATTCACCGGCATAATCAGCAAATTGATCCAGGGTGTATACTTTGGCCTCGTAACGACCGGTGGTATAATCTTTGAATCGATAGATACGTTGAGAAACGACCTGTCCCGGGGGAGATTGAAATTCTTCGTACATCCAAACAGCATCCGAAAAATAATTTTCCCAGATTTTGACCATGTGGCTTTCAACCGGTGCTGCCGTTGTGTCAACCCTGGTTTGTTTGGTGTTATCAAAATCCCCGGTCAGCCACTGCGTCAGCAGGGTGAGTTCCTTGGTGTAACGGGCCTTGGGCGGTTTGGAGCCGCTCTTGCGTCCTTCGGATGCCGCATGGCCCAGCAACGGGGCAAGGCCCAGCAGAGCGCATATCAACCATAGGACAGGACGATCGGCCAAACGCCTGTTGGATGCGTTTTGAGAACTTCGTTGCCGACGGTTCAAGGAAGGAGACGCAAGGGTACCAGCGATGAGTAAATTCATTGGATCAAGGACTTGTATAATTTAATGAACATTTACGCTCCAATTTACGATTAAAAAGAGCCCTTGGACCCTGTAGCTTATCAAAAATTGCAAGGCATCGTTGGGATCCCCTATCGCAAAACTTTGAAATTGTTCACTAATTCCTGAAAAAAACCTTTGTGTAAAAATCCACGAACTTTGTGAATAATTGCCCCAAACTTTGTGAATAATTGCAGGGAAATATTCTCAATTTTTGGGTACTGAAAAAGCCAGCCCACCGGAAAGGCTTTTTTGGCCTAACAGACAAATTTCTTACCCATGACTGAACCCATTCTCGTCGAGAATAAAGACCGCTTTGTCCTTTTTCCAATCCAGCACAGCGACATCTGGAATTTTTACAAAAAGGCGGAAGCCAGTTTTTGGACAGCCGAAGAAATTGACCTGGCCCAGGACCTAACCGATTGGGAGAACAAGCTCAGCGCCGACGAGAAGCATTTTGTCAAGCACGTGCTCGCCTTCTTTGCGGCCAGTGACGGAATTGTCAACGAAAACCTGGCCATCAATTTCTTGAACGAGGTTCAGTACCCCGAAGCCCGTTGCTTCTATGGTTTTCAGATCATGATGGAAAACATCCATTCCGAGACCTATTCCTTGCTCATCGATACGTACATCAAGGACCCGGCCGAAAAGAACTACCTTTTCCACGCCATCGACCACATGGATTGCGTTCGCAAAAAAGCCGATTGGGCCTTGCGCTGGATCAGCCAGGGTTCCTTTGCTGAGCGACTGATTGCCTTTGCAGCGGTCGAAGGCATTTTCTTTTCTGGATCATTTTGCAGCATATTCTGGCTCAAGAAGCGGGGGCTCATGCCCGGTTTGAGCTTCTCCAACGAATTAATCAGCCGCGATGAGGGCCTACACCGGGACTTTGCAGCCTTGTTGTACACCCGTCATCTCACCAGCCAGCTCGATCCAGCCCAGGTTCACCAAATCATCGCCAACGCGGTTGAAATTGAGAAAGAATTCGTCACGGATGCCTTGCCTGTCCGGTTGATCGGCATGAACGCCGACCTCATGTGTCAATACATTGAATACGTTGCTGACCATTTGTTGGGCGTCTTGGGTCTGCCCAAGATTTACAATGCGACCAATCCCTTTGACTTTATGGAGCTCATTTCGATGGAAGGAAAAACCAATTTCTTCGAAAAAAGAGTGGGCGAATACCAAAAAGCCGGGGTATCCTCCGAGCGCAGTCAGCAAAGCTCCTTTACCACCGACGCTGATTTCTAAAGAATTCAGCCGCCCAAGTTCCCGCCCACCCATCCAACCCCAAGCCCATGCAAGTCATCAAACGAGACGGACGACGCGAAGAAGTCAAATTCGACAAAATCACGACCCGGATTGAGCGCCTGTGCTATGGATTGGACCCCCGGCATGTTCAGCCCGTTGAAGTGGCCAAAAAGGTCATTAACGGTTTGTACGATGGGGTGAGTACGGTGCAATTGGACGATTTAGCCGCTGAAACAGCCGCGGCCCTCACGGCGGCCCATCCGGATTACGCCGTTTTAGCCGCTCGCATTGCCATTTCCAACCTCCACAAAGAGACCAAGAAATCGTTCAGCGAAACCATGCGGGATTTACACCGCTACACCGACCCGGTCACCTCGGCTCCGGCCTCCTTGATTGCCAACGATGTGATGGAAGTCATCGAGGCCCATGCCGAAGCCTTGGACTCAGCGATTATCTACTCGAGGGATTTTGAGTACGATTATTTTGGATTCAAAACCTTGGAGCGCTCCTATTTGCTCAAAATTGACGGCAAGGTGGTCGAAAGACCGCAGCACATGCTGATGCGAGTGGCCGTTGGCATTCACAAGGAAAACATCGCTTCCGCTCTGCATACCTACGAATTGCTCAGCGAACGTTGGTTCACCCACGCCACCCCGACTCTGTTCAACGCTGGAACCCCCAAGCCCCAATTATCCAGTTGCTTCTTGCTTTCGTTGCAGGATGATTCCATTGACGGAATTTACGATACCCTCAAACAAACGGCCAAAATCTCCCAGAGCGCCGGGGGTATAGGACTCAGCATCCACAACCTTCGGGCGACAGGTTCCTACATCAAGGGAACCAACGGGACCTCCAACGGGATCGTGCCCATGCTTCGTGTTTTCAACGATACGGCACGCTATGTCGATCAGGGCGGTGGCAAGCGCAAAGGCTCGTTCGCCATTTACCTGGAACCTTGGCACGCCGATATTTTTGACTTTCTGGAGCTCAAAAAGAACCATGGCAAAGAGGAACTCAGGGCTCGTGATCTTTTCTATGCCCTTTGGATCCCGGACTTGTTCATGAAAAGGGTGGAGCAAAACGGAGAATGGTCCCTCTTTTGCCCGAACGAAGCCCCTGGTCTTCACGAGTGCTGGGGCGAAGAATTTGACGCTTTGTACCTAAGCTACGAAAAAGAAGAAAGAGCTCGCAAAACCATCAAGGCTCAAGACCTCTGGTTTGCCATTCTGGAATCCCAAATCGAAACCGGGACCCCGTACATGCTCTACAAGGACGCTTGCAACCGCAAAAGCAACCAACAAAACCTTGGCACGATCAAATCCAGCAACCTTTGTACCGAAATCGTCGAGTACACATCCCCCGATGAAGTGGCGGTTTGCAACCTGGCCTCTATTGCCTTACCTCGGTTTATCCAACCTGATTTGACTTTTGATCACCACAAACTCTTCGAGATAACCCAAACCATCACCCGGAACCTTAATCGGATTATCGATATCAATTATTACCCGGTTCCCGAAGCCCGAAATTCCAATTTCAGGCATCGACCGATCGGAATCGGAATCCAAGGGTTGGCCGATGTCTTTATCACCATGCGCTATCCCTTCGAGTCCGAGGAGGCCGCGACCCTCAATCGCGAAATTTTTGAGACCATTTATTTCGGGGCCATGACAGCTTCCATGGAGTTGGCCAAAGAGCACGGACCCTACGAGAGTTATGCAGGTTCTCCGGTTTCCAAAGGGATTTTTCAATACGATATGTGGGGGGTTCAGCCGAGCAATCGTTGGGACTGGGCCGGTCTCAAGGCCCAGGTCGCCCAGCACGGTGTGCGAAACAGCCTTTTGCTCGCCCCCATGCCAACGGCCTCTACCAGCCAAATTCTGGGTAACAACGAGTGTTTTGAACCTTACACCTCCAATCTCTACAGCCGCCGGGTGCTTAGTGGTGAATTTGTGGTGGTCAACAAGCACCTCCTACGGGATTTAATTGATGCAGGAATCTGGTCCTTGGACCTCAAAAACAAAATCATCGCCCAAAACGGCTCGGTCCAAAACATTCCGGAAATCCCCGATCACCTCAAAGTCCTCTACAAAACAGCCTGGGAAATTTCCCAAAAAGCAATTATTGATATGGCCGCCGGGCGTGGGGCCTATATCTGCCAAAGCCAGAGCATGAACATCTTCATGACCAGTGCGAATTTTGCAAAACTAACCTCCATGCACTTTTACGCCTGGAAAGCAGGCCTCAAAACCGGCATGTACTACCTGCGTACCAAAGCGGCGGTCAACGCCGTTAAATTCACTTTGGATAGTCAGCAGGTGCAGCCAGCACCGGCGGTCCAAGCGGCCATACCTGCAACGGCCCCACAAGTTGTTGGATCAGCCCCTATCACCACTTCCTTGCTCAACAAAGACGAAGCTTTAGCCCAGGTGGCCTGTTCCTTGGACAACCCGGATGCCTGCGAAGCCTGCGGTAGCTAAACCTGGCGGTGGCGGCGGCCGCTAAGATTATTTCTTGTTGCGGTTGGGGCGATAACCCGCCTTCCGGGGCGGACGGCTCCCGCGGTTATCACCACTTCCAGCCGATTTAGCGGGTGATTCGGTCCATCCGCACCAAGGTCGTTCCGTCCAAGGTAGGCTGCGACCTACCAATTCCTCGATTCGTTTCCAACGTCGAAGGTCCATAGGGTTGACCATGGTCATCGAACGACCGTTGCGTTCGGCACGACCGGTACGACCAATGCGGTGCACGTAATCCTCGGGGTCCGGAGGAACATCGTAATTGATCACCAAATCAATATTGTCCACATCAATCCCGCGAGACAAGACATCGGTGCCCACCAATACAGGTAAACGACCGGCTTTGAAAGCCCGCATCAGGGTTTCTCGGGCACTCTGATCCAAATCGGAGTGAAAAGCCTCGTTCATGACCCCGGCTTTTCGAAGGGTTTGATGTAGCTGCTTGACTTTTTCTTTGGATGAACAGAAAATCAAGGCTGAACGGAAAGGGAATTCCTCTAACAAAGCCGTCAGGACCTGCAACTTGTGGGGGTCCATTACTTTGAAAGCCATTTGCTCAATTTTGTCGGCCGGACGGGATACGGCGATGTTCACCTGGGCCGGGTCCCGAAGGATGCTTTTGGCCAGTAGGCGAATTCGATCGGGCATCGTGGCCGAAAACATCAGGGTTTGGCGATCCTTGGGCAATCGGGCCACGATACGCATAATATCCTCCATGAAACCCATATCCAGCATGCGGTCGGCTTCGTCCAATACCAAATATCGTAAGCTGTCAAAATTGAAATTACCCGTGGCCATAAAGGACCAAAGACGCCCGGGGGTGGCCACCACCAGGTCGGCACCATGGCGCAGAGCCTTGTGCTGTTGGTCCCAGAGAGCGCCGTCCCCACCTCCGTAAATGGGGATGGATGAAATAGGGCTGTAATAGGAAAGACCTTCGATTTGCTGATCAATTTGCAAGGCCAATTCCCGCGTTGGGGTTAGAATCAGAGCGCTGAGATGGCGCTTTTCCTGAGAAATCAGATGGTCAATCAGGGGCAAAACAAAGGCGGCTGTTTTGCCGGTCCCGGTTTGGGCGCAAGCAATCAGGTCTTTCCCCTCCAAGACCAGGGGGATGGCTTGCTCCTGAACAGGGCTCGGTTTTTTGAAACCCATGGCTGCCAAACCATCCAGCACATCGGGGTGCAGCCCAAACTGATCAAATCCGGATTCTTCGCTCATGTTGAGGCCGAAGGTACGGCCTTGAGGCAGCGAATTCCTTCATGGTCCTCGGTGAAACAACCGATGCAGGCCGTCCGTACGCCAGCCGCTTCCAACACTGCTTCTAATTTGACCGCTGCATCGGGATCCACCGCCACTAACAAACCACCGTTGGTTTGGGGATCGCAAAGCCAAGCAAAATCTTCTCCTTCCATACCCTTGACATTGGCTTCTACATGCTGCCAATTGCGATAACATTGGTCCGGTAGGATGCGCTTTTGTAAATAATGTTCCAGACCCACCAACAATGGAACACGATCCGTCCACAACCCCAAACCCACACCCGGTTCTAACATCTCAAGCGCATGACCCAATAGACCAAATCCAGTCAAATCAGTCATGGCATGCACCTCGGGCAGCAAGCCCAAAGTGGCGCCCACCCGGTTGACGACCGATAATTGCTCCAAAAGTCCATAATAATCAGGCGTCTCCAAAAGTCCCTGCCGAAGGGCGGCGGCCATAATCCCGCTGCCCAATGGTTTTGTCAAATACAACAAATCCCCGGCACGGGCACCACGGTTGGTTTTGAGATGATCTTCAGCCACCAAACCCTGAACCGCCAACCCAAAAAAAGGCTCGGATGCCACGATGCTGTGACCCCCGGCCAAGGGCACACCCTCCTCAGCACAAAGATCTTGGGCACCACGCATAACCTCCGAGGCCGATGCCATGCCCAATTCCTCAACCGGCCAAGCCAAGAGCCCCAAAGCCAAACAAGGCCGACCGCCCATGGCGTAGATATCGCTCAAAGCATTCGCGGCAGCCACCCGACCAAAATCGTAGGGATTGTCCACGATGGGGCTAAAAAAATCAACCGTCGATAACAAAAGTTGATTTGACCCCGGCAAACGAAGCACCGCGGCATCGTCGCCATGCTCAAAACCCACCAAGACCTCCGGGTGCGTGGAGTGTTCCAAACCCTCTAACAATGATTTTAATTGGGCAGGGGGCATCTTGCAACCACAACCCGAAGCGCGGGCGCGCTGCGTCAAACGCAGAGGTTCTGAAGCCAACGGACTCATGCCTCTGTCATGATTGAATGCCCAAAAACCCGTTGTCCAGCTTTGATAAGAAGGCTAATCAGACGTATTCCGGTGGCATCGCTGCGAAGTTCCACAGTACAATCCGGACATGGTCGCTGACCAAAAGCATAATCGTAGGTACGGTCGTAATAAGTCAGGGCTAAGCGAGCGGCCTCCTCCAATTGTCCCAGGTCCAGACAATGCACCGCGGTACGGCAATGCTGAGGGCCCATCTTACGTTCGATTTTCAAAAAAGCCTCCCTGAGCAGCGCAGGATCGGCTGCCCCGTAGTTTGATAACAAATGACGTATCCTGAAATCCATGCTGCGATTCAGGCGAAAATACGGCGCTCGCTGCATGGCCTGGTACAATTCATCGGGCAAATGGAGAGAGCCAATCTGTCGACTTTCGCTCTCGACCCATACCGGCTTTGCCGGATCAAAACCATCAAGTACCTGGGCCAAACGATTCATAAAATGTTCTTGGGTGGGTTGGGGAACCTGGTCCAGGTTCCCAAAGGCGGAACCTTTGTGACCGGCCAGGCCTTCCAAATCCAAAACCTGGTGACCGGCAACGGCCAAGTCGTGCAGTGCCTCGGTTTTGGCCGAACCGGTGCGACCGCCCAGGATAAACCAACGCCAAGGTTGTCCCCACAAAGCTGGCATGCGGCCCCGCCAGGCTTTGTAACCGCCCGCGTACCGCTGAACCGGATACCCCGCCTGCCGCACCAACATCTCCATACCCATCGAACGCTGTCCACCCCTCCAGCAATAAACCGTCCAAGGCCGCGTAGGGCCAATGCCGGCCGTTTCAGAAAGAGCATGCAGGGATTGGAGCAACCAGGGAATCTTGGGACCTACATAGAGCCACGCCAATTCAATGGCTTCTGCCGAACCTCTGTTTTTGAAACAAAGGCCGACCTGATGGCGTTCTGAATCCGATAAAAGTGGCCAAGAAAAGGCTCCTGGAATATGTCCAGCAGCGAATTCACCGGGCGACCGAACATCCAGCCAAGCCGTGGTCGATGGCCCTGTTTCGGGGTACCCTGGTTCCGAATCTTCGGCCGATGACCTTTGCATGGCCCAAGTTAGGGAGAAAAAAATTTAACCTTGAAAACTTTTTTGGTTTCCAAAGTTTCCATACCTTCGCCCCTCCTTATGTCCCTAGGACCCCTACATATCCCCCAAATTAGGGAACTCTTTTTCCGCTATGGCCTCAAGAGCATGACCATGGACGAGCTGGCCAGGCAATTGGGTTGTTCCAAAAAAACCATCTACGAACACTACTCGGACAAAAAAATTCTGGTTCACCGTGTATTGGGTAGTTTTTTGGAGGAACACCGGAGCGAAATGCAAGCCTTGGAACAAAGCAGCCGCAACGCAGTCGAGAACCTCTTGCGGATGGCTGCAACCGGTCTCGAAAAAATGCGCAACCTCACTCCTACCATGCTCTTTGACCTCCAAAAATCCTACCCGGAACTTTGGAACGAGCTAGAGCGCTATCGGCAAGTCGAAATGGCAGGAATCTTCAAACGCCTCATCGAACGGGGGCAACGCGAAGGCCTATTCCGCGCGGATTTGGATTCCGAAATTGTAAGCATCATGCACTTACAACACACCAACCTTCTTTTGGATCCCTTGGTATTCAGTCACCTGAACAAGCCCCTACCCAAGGTTTTTGAAACCATTCAAGATGTTTTTGTCCGCGGAATCGCAACCCCCAAGGGCCTGAGCACCTGGAGCAAAGCCCAAACCCTTCTCAACCCAACCCTTCCATGATTCAACCCATGAAACGAATCTTGTTACTCACGCTGCTGCTACTGGGATCGCTTGCATCCGTGGCTCAGTCTCCCAAAACACCCGAGGGTCAACGCATGAGTCTAAGCCAAGCCATTCAGTTCGGATTGGACCACCATCACAGCTCCCTGAATGCTGTCGATGATATTGAGTCTGCTGGTGCCAGAATACGCGAAATAACCTCCATTGGTCTGCCTCAAATCCGGGCGACCTACGGTTTAACCGACAACTTTATTATCCAAAAAGTCATCATTCCCAACGGGCAGTTGTTCAACCCCGATGCCCCTCCTGGACCGGTTGCTCTTGAATTCCAGCCCCAATACGGTGGAAATGCGAACTTGACGTTGACCCAATTACTCTTTGATGGCTCCTACCTCGTTGGCCTCAAAGCGGCCCAAACCTATCGTCAGATTGCAGTCAAAAACAGGGAAATGACCGATGCCCAAATCTCTGAAAACGTCCAAAAAGCCTACTACGGCGTTTTGGTTGGGCAACACCGAAACGAATTATTGGAAGCAAGCTTGATGCGTCTGGACTCCAGTTTAAGAGAAATGCAAATCATGTTACAAAACGGACTCATTGAACGCCTTGATGTGCAACGAGTCGAATTGCAACGGAACCAACTAGCGACCGAGGCGGCTAAAATCAAACAAATTCGTTACCTATCCCTTCAACTCCTCAAATTCCAAATGGGATACCCGCTGGGAGATACCCTCATCTTGACCGATCGCTTGGAGAATATTCCCTCGTTGGTTGCCGAACAAGTTCCCCCAACCTATACCCAGCTGGAGGCCTTTAAAGCCCGCCCCGAGGCAGCCCTCCTTGACTTGCAAATCAAAGGCAATGACCTGGAAATCAAGAATCTAAAAGCAGGATACCTGCCCTCGGTAGGTTTGCAGGTTCAACGAGGTGCCCTGGCCGGAGCCGGTGAATTCAACAAAGTCCTGGACCCCGGAGGAAATTGGTTTGCCTACGGTTCCGTTGGAATCGGAATTAATTGGTATGTTTTTGATTCTTTTAACAAAAAATACAAGCTTCAACAAAAGCGGATTGAAAAAATCAAAAACCAGCGGGTCCTCATGAACTTCCTACAGGCATCGGCCCTCCAACAAGATCAGGCCAGGACCGCCATCCAAAATGCCTTGTCCTCGCTACGACAACAAGACGCCAACCAGAATCTAAGCCTCGAAATCCTGCAGACCACCCGCATCAAATACCGCGAAGGAGTCGGTTCCAACCTCGAGGTGATCCAGGCCGAAGCCGGTTACCGCGAAGCCCAAGCCGCCTACTTCAACAGCCTCTACGAATACTATATCGCCAAAGTCGATTACCTCAAAGCCAGTGGCAAACTCACCGGTACCAACGAATAAAATTCAACCACGACAAACCTTGAAATTCATGAAATCTGCCCCCATTAACCCTTTCAAAACGGTTTCACACCGCCATCCAAGAACATTCCAAACTTTGTTGATTTGGGCCCTGACCCTAAGCCTCGGTGCCGGCCTTTTGGCTTCCTGCGCAGAAGAAAAAGCCAACGATCCGGCCAGTCGTCTCAAAGTCCTCCAAGCCGAACAGGCTCGCATTACAGCCGAAATCCAAAAACTACAACAAGAAATACGCCGAAGCGGCGGAACAACAGGCGCCATATCCACATCGGAGGCCAAAACCAAATTGGTCCAGGCGCTGACCTTGGAAGAAGGCCCCTTCCGCACCTGGGTTGAGGTTCAAGGCACTGTCGATGCCCGCCAAAGCATTGAGGTAACGGCCGAGAGCATGGGTGTGGTTCGTAACATCAAAGTCAAAGAAGGGCAAAAGGTTTCCAAAGGCCAAGTCCTGGCTGAAATGGACCAAACCGTCCTTCTTCAAAGCATCGAGGAGATTAAGGGTCAACTGGATTTCGCTAAACAACTCTATACCAAACAATCCAATCTCTGGAAACAAAACATCGGTTCGGAGATTCAATACCTCAACGCCAAAAACCAAAAAGAAAGCCTGGAACGGCGTTTAGCTACGGTTGAATCGCAGCTGGACATGACGCGTATCAAGGCGCCGGTGAACGGAACGGTGGACCAGGTTTACCTCAAACTGGGGCAATCGACCGCTATGGGCATGCCGGCTGTACGTGTTGTCAACTTCAACGACCTGCGCGTTGTTACGGACCTTTCGGAAAGCTATGTTAGCCGGGTCCGTGAAGGGGCTTCGGTGGACTTGGAATTCAAAGACCTTAACCTGAGCGCCCAAGGACGCATTGCCTACGTAGCTCGCTCCATCAGCCCTCTAAACCGAACCTTCCGGGCCGAAGTGCCCCTGAACAACCGAGAGGGTTTGTACCGTCCCAACATGATTGTTGGCATGAAAATCAACGATTATAACACCAACAAGGCCCTAAAAATCCCGGTTAATCTTTTGCAGAACTCCGATGAAGGGACCTTTGTGATGGTCGTCCGAGGCGAAGGAACAAGCCTCAAGGCTTCGAGGGTCTCGGTAACCCCCGGCCGTTCCAACGGCATCGAAACAGAAATTTTAAAAGGTCTCCAAGCCGGAGATCGCATCATCACCACCGGTTACAACGACCTTAACGACGGCCAAGCCATCACCCTGCCATGAGCTCATTCAAAGAATTCAAGCCCACCAGTTGGGCCATTGATAACCGAATCACGGTTTTCATTCTGACTGTTATTATAACACTCGCCGGACTTTCGGTTTACAATTCGATACCCAAGGAACAATTCCCTGAGGTGGTGGTTCCCACCTTTTTTGTGACCACGGTGTACCCGGGCACATCGCCTGCGGACATGGAAAACCTGGTCACCAGGCCCTTGGAAAAGCAACTGGGGACCCTGTCCGGCGTCAAAAAAATGACCAGCAATTCCCAACAGGACTTTGCGAATGTCGTGGTTGAATTTGGCACCGATGTTTCGGTTTCGGCCGCCAAACAAAAAGTCAAGGATGCGGTGGACAAAGCCCGCACCGACTTGCCCAAAGACCTGCCCCAAGATCCCCGCGTTATGGAATTGGACATTTCGGAGGTTCCCATTCTTTTTGTGAATATTTCGGGACCTTTTGACTTGGATCGACTCAAAAAATACGCCACCGATCTCAAAGACAGAATCGAGGACGTTAAGGGCATCAACCGGGTCGATATGGTCGGCGCCTTGGACCGTGAAATTCAGGTCGATGTGGACATGTTCAAATTGCAGGCCGCCAAAATGACCATGGATGATATCGAGCGGACCATACGCTTTGAAAACATGACCATGTCGGGTGGTAACATCAACACCGGGGACAAGCAACGAAGCATACGGATTCTTGGTGAATTCCAATCGGTTAGCGAGCTGGGCGACCTGGTTGTGACCTCGATGAACGGGTCGTCGGTCTTCCTCAAAGACATCGCAAAAGTTACCGACGGTTACAAAGACAAACAAAGCTATGCCCGCCTTAACGGACAGAAGGTTATAACGCTCAATGTTATCAAACGCTCCGGCGAAAACCTCATTCAGGCATCCGATGATATCAACGCCTTGATTTCAGAGGCCAAATCCATCCTACCAAGCGACCTCAAGATCACAATCTCCGGGGATCAAAGCCGTGTTACGCGGACCACCGTGAACGACTTGACCAATTCCATTATTATTGGCTTTGTCCTGGTCACCCTGGTTCTGATGTTCTTTATGGGAACCACCAACGCCATGTTTGTGGGACTTTCTGTTCCGGTTTCGTCGTTCTTGGCCTTTATGTTCATGCCCAGCCTGGGCTTCACCATGAACATGATCGTGCTCTTTGCCTTGTTGATGGCCTTGGGGGTTATTGTCGATGATGCCATTGTGGTTATCGAAAACACCCACCGACTCTTTGATCGAGGCCGAAGAAACATTGTTACGGCTGCCAAAATGGCCGCAGGCGAAGTCTTCATGCCAGTCCTTGCCGGGACCCTCACCACCGTGGCCCCCTTTATGCCGTTGGCTTTCTGGGATGGCATCGTGGGCAAATTCATGTTTTTCCTGCCCGTGACCCTGATTCTAACCCTTTTGTCCTCCTTGCTGGTGGCCTACATCATAAATCCGGTCTTTGCCGTGCAGTTCATGAAAGCAGAGCCGGAAACCCCCGAGGAAATCCAAACCCAGAAAACCCGATCACACCGTAGTCTTCTAATAGCCTCGGTCGTCTTCGCCGTATTCGGCATCATCCTGCACCTGGCCGGTTCCCCCGGCCTTGCGAATTTTGTTTTATTTATCGTTCCGTTGTTATGGATTAACCGAATCGTCCTTGGTCCAATGATTGAAAGGTTTCAGAATCATACCTGGCCTTCGGTTCAAGACAAATACGAGCAACTTCTTCGATGGTGCCTGCAAGGCCGGCGTCCGGCTTATATGATGGTGGGAACCGTTGGATTGCTTCTGCTTAGTTTTGTGCTCACCGGGCTTTCGGTGAACAGCGGTCGGGTCAAAATCGCCTTCTTTCCGACCGGAGAGCCCAATTTTGTCTATGTTTATTTGAATACCCCCATCGGAACACGGGCCGAAGTCACCGATTCCTTGACGCAACTGGTCGAAACCAAAGTCATGGATGTTTTGGGGCCCCGCAATCCTTTGGTTGAATCGGTGGTGACCAATGTTGCCATCGGCGCCGGGGATCCCATGGATCGGGACCAATCGGTTGCCCCCCACAAAGGCAAAGTCACCGTGGCCTTTATCGCCTTTGGAGATCGCGACGGCATGCGAACCTTGCCCTTGTTGGACTCGATCCGTGCCCGCATTAAGGGCATACCCGGTGTCGAAATCGCGGTGGACCAGGAACGAGGCGGACCCCCTACCGGCAAACCCATTAACATTGAAGTCACAGGGCAGGACTTCAAAGTCCTGGGCCAGAACGCCCAGGCTCTCAAAGCCTACCTGGATTCCTGCAATATCGCCGGGGTGGAGGAACTCAAGATTGACTTGGAACGGAGCAAGCCAGAGTTATTGGTCCGCATTGACCGCGAAAGGGCCCAACGCGAAGGGGTCAGCACCGCCCAAATTGGCTCTGAAATTCGTTCAGCCGTTTTCGGCAAGGAAGCCAGCAAGTTCAGGAGCAACAACGACGAAATCCCTATCCAACTACGCTATTCACGGGTTGACCGCGAAGACTTGAACCGTTTGCTGAACGCCCGTATCACCTTCCGTGACATGAATGCCGGCGGTGCGGTTCGTCAATTACCGGTATCGGCTGTTGCCAACATCGAGTACACCTCTTCACTGGGTAGCATCAAACGCAAAAACGAAAAAAGAGTGGTGACTCTCAGCTCCAATGTCCTCAGTGGTTTTACCCCAAACCAAGTGGTGGCTTCCATCAACGAAGCGCTCAAGGGTTTTGAGGCCACCGAAGGCACCGGAATCCGTATGACCGGGGAGCAAGAGGAGCAAGCCGAAGCCGGAAGTTTTCTTTCCAACGCATTAATGATATCCATAGGCCTGATTTTCATGATTTTGATGTTCCAATTCAATTCCATGAACCGAACGCTGATGATTTTATCCGAAATCCTCTTATCGATTATTGGTGTCCTTTTGGGATATGTTATAACGGGCATGACCATGTCCATTATTATGACCGGCATCGGAATTGTAGCACTCGCCGGGATTGTGGTCAAAAACGGCATCCTTATCGTAGAGTTCATCGATTTGATACGCAAAGAACAACGAATACCCCTGCGGGAAGCCATTGTGCAGGCCGGGAAAATTCGACTGGCACCGGTTTTTCTAACCGCCGCATCCACCGTCCTGGGTTTAGTGCCTCTGGCTTTGGGCCTTAACATTGATTTTCCGGGGTTGTTCGCCCGCTTTGAACCCCACCTCTACCTGGGCGGTGACCAGGTGGCCTTCTTTGGCCCCCTGAGTTGGACCATCATTTTTGGCCTGACCTTTTCGACCCTGATTACCCTGATTCTTTTACCGGCCATGTATTATATCGCCGAACGCAACACCGTCCGTCGTCGTTGGTTCCTGCGTCGCGTTTCACGCATGGCCTATCGTTAATCCAACGATTGCGAACCCTGTTCTTAATCCAACCATTGCTAACCCTATCGTTGTGGAATTAATCAAAAAACGAGGTTTTGTGCCTTCGGATTTCCAACCGACCTCCTTTGATCTTATTGAACCCTATTACAATCAGCTTCTTAACACGGATTGGAATGGGGGGTTGGAATCGCAACCTTCCGTAAGCCAGGACGAGCACTCAAAATTCGCTCAATGGCTGGCAGACCGATCGGAATTGGAATCCTGCCTGGACGAACATCAAGCTTGGTTGTATGTGGCGTTGAGTTGCGATACCGAAAACACCGACAAAAGGAAGGCTTATGAGTTTTTTGTCCAGGAAATCTACCCGAAGATTGCCCCCTTGGACGATGCCCTCAATGCCAAAATGCTCGCCTACCCCGGGTTGGACTCTTACCACGAACCAGGCTTTGATCGGCTCCTTCGAATGGTCCGCAACGCGCGGGAATTATACCGCGAAGCGAATATCCCCCTGCAAACGGAACTCAAAGGCCTCGAAACCCAATACGCCGCCAAAACAGGGAGCCTGACCATCGTCTACGGAGGTCAAGAATACACCCTACCCCAGGCGCAGAATCTCCTCAAATCCTCCGACAGGACCCAACGCGAAGCCGTGTATCGCCTCATCATGGATGCAAGGGCCAAGATCAGCGAAGATCTGCAAGATCTCATGGACCGCATGTTGGATCTTCGACACCGCGTAGCCCTCAACGCTGGTTTTGCCAATTACAGGGATTATCGGTTCCGCGAGCTGAATCGCTTTGAATACGGTGTTGAAGAATGCGAAACCTTTCATCAATCGGTCCGTGATTCCTTCATGCCGCTCAAAGAGCATATTGACCATAACAAAGCCTTGATTAATGGCCTGGACCGCTTGCGGCCTTGGGATCTCAAAGCACTCCCCGCGGGTCTAAAACCCCTCCACCCCTTTGAAGGCCAAAAAGATTTGATTCAAAAAAGCATTGCCGCCTTTCAACAGCTGGATCCCTTTTTTGGGGATTGCCTTTCGACCATGGACCGCATGGGTCGCTTTGATTTGGAATCACGCAAAGGCAAAGCCCCTGGTGGTTACAATTACCCCATGATGGAAAGCGGGGCTCCCTTTGTATTCATGAACGCCACCGGTTCCATGGAAGACCTGGAAACCATGATGCACGAAGGCGGTCATGCGGTGCATTCTTTTTTGGTCCACCCCTTGCGATTGAATGTGTACCGTCAAACCCCTTCCGAAACCGCCGAGCTGGCTTCCATGAGCATGGAATTGCTGAGCATGGCTGCCTATCCGCATTTTTTTGGAATCGACGAGGACAGGCACCGCGCCTGCCATGAACAAATTCAACGCGCCCTGGGTGTGCTCCCCTGGATTGCCTGTATCGATGCCTTCCAACATTGGATGTACACGCATCCTGGGCATTCTAGGAACGATCGCAGCAAAGCATGGCAAAACCTCTTGTCCCAATACACCAGCCCGGTAGTGGATTGGAGCGGACTGGAGGATTGGATGGATTACCAATGGCAAGGCCAATTGCATTTATTCGAAATGCCCTTTTATTATATCGAATACGGCTTTGCCCAAATTGGAGCCCTGGGTGTATGGCGAAACAGCACCAACAATCCAATCCATGGGCTTGCCGCCTACCGCAAAGCCCTGGCCCTTGGTAACACTGTGTCAATTAACGAAGTATATCGACAAGCGGGCGTGCCTTTTGATGCGGATCATGCCTACCTCGAGGAACTGGCTAAGTGGACCTTAAAAAAAATGCAACAACATGAAGATTATTTGCATAGGACGTAATTACGATGAACATGCGCGGGAATTAAACAATCCCCGTCCAACAGAACCGGTGGTTTTTATGAAGCCAGAAACCGCCTTGGTTCGTGATGGAAAACCTTTTTTTCTCCCGGATCACTTGGGAGATGTTCACCATGAAATAGAGATTGTGTTACGAATTGGACGCAATGGACGACACATACAGCCTAAATTCGCCTTGTCCTATGTGGACCGCGTTGCCCTGGGGGTTGATTTCACAGCACGTAGCCTTCAGGAACAACTAAAAAACAAAGGCCTCCCCTGGGAATTGGCCAAAGGGTTTGATGGTTCGGCTATCTTGGGCGAATGGCAGGAAACCGATCCAGCAGCGCTCGAACAAGGATACGGATTCACCCTGCAAATCGGCGACGAAGTTCGTCAAAGCGGCCATACGTCGGAGATGCTTTTCAATTTTGCTGAAATCATTGCCTTTGTTTCCAAATACTTCACCCTCAAAATGGGGGATATGATCTACACGGGAACTCCGGCCGGGGTAGGCCCTGTGCAGGTGGGCGACTCGTTAAGCGGATACCTCAACGGCCGGCTGAACCTTCGCTGCAAGGTTTGTTAGGAGCGATTGAACTCGTTCATCGCCGGACCCAAGCCCCGAAGGGCCCAGGCCAAAACGGCTTTGGAACAACGTTCCAACAAGTCAGGTAGGGTTTCCTGCTCCGTCTTCCCAAAAGGAGCCAGAACATAGTCGGATTGACGACCCGGCGCAAATTCGCGACCAATCCCCACGCGTAATCGAGGGTATTGGTTGTTACCAAGGACCGTTTCAATATGCCCCAAACCATTGTGCCCACCGGCACTGCCAGAAGCGCGAAGCCGAATTTGTCCGAAAGGCAAACTCAAATCATCGGTAATGACCAAGATGCGTTCAGCGTCCACTTTTTCGGTCTGCATCCAATAGCGAACCGCCTGACCTGACAGGTTCATGTAGGTCTGTGGCTTGACCAAAACGAACTGCTTGCCGGCATGCCGAGCGTTGCACACCGATGCATAGCGCCCACTGGCAAAATCATCGGCCGAACTCAACTCCTTTCGTAGGCGATCCAAGACCATAAAGCCTACATTATGGCGCGTTTCAGCGTATTCTGAACCGGGATTCCCCAGGCCAAAAAGCAGGAACTTCATGGGTGCCTGTTGAAGGTGTTTACCTATTCACGGGGTCATCATCCCCCCTCCGCCAAGCGAAAGGTAGAATTATTTGGAAGCTTCGGCAACGGCGCCCTTCATGGCGCGCGGTATGGTCACAGCAGCAACTGGATTGTTCGGCGCAGCAACCAGGGTGAAACCATCCGCAACAATATCCTTCACCCGGACGACACCGCCCAATTCCATTTTGGAAATATCCACCTTGACCGAAGCAGGCAGTTGATCCGGAAAACCCTTCACGGTAATGGAACGCATACGCGATGCGAATTTGCCGCCGGCCCGGACCCCGGGAGAGGTTCCAACAAATTCCAAGGGCAGGTTCAGTTTGACCGCCTTCTTGGAATCCAGAAGCATAAAGTCCACGTGGAGCATGGCGCCGTTCAACGGATGATACTGGGCTTCCTTTACAACACATGTATGGGTTTTGCCGTCCAAGTCAAGCATGACTTTGAACGTTTCAGGCGTGAACAGGACAGATTTCAAATCATAGGCATGGGCCCAGAAATGAGATTGTGAAGCCGCATTGCCGTACAATACGCAAGGTACCTTGCCTTCTGCACGCAATTGATTCGAATCAGACTTCCCTACGTTCTCTCGAAGAGAACCGCTCAAATTGATCGATTTCATAGCGTTTGGATTTTAGTGATGGGGGTTTTAGTTGATGGATGTTATTGAGATGTTAATGGTGATTTGTTAATGGGATTTGACTTTGACTTCAAACAAATGACTAATGGACGAAAATTCGCGAACACTCCGAATGGACTGTGCAAAAAGATCAGCTACCGACAAGACTTTGACTTTGGAAGTAGATGTGCGCAATGGTATCGTATCGGTAATTACCAATTCCGTTAGGGCGGAATCCTGAATACGAGCCGTGGCTTCCCCCGACAAGACACCGTGGGTGCAAACGGCCCGAACCGAGGCGGCTCCTTTGCGCATTAATTGATCAGCGACCATCACGATGGTACCGGCCGTATCAACCAGGTCATCAACAATGACAACGTCCTTGCCTTTGACGTCCCCTATGACCTGTATTTTGGCAACAACATTGGCTCGGGCTCGGGTTTTATCGCAGACAATGATGGGGCAATCCAGGTGAGAGGCAAAAAACTTCGCCCGGGCAGCGGCCCCCATATCGGGAGCAGCAATTGCAACCTGATTCAATTTCAGGGATTTGACATAAGGAACAAAAATCGTACTTGCGTCCAAATGATCGAAAGGGACATTGAAGAAGCCCTGAATCTGAGGAGCGTGTAAATCCATGGTCATGACCCGGGTCACCCCGGCTGCTCCGAGCATATCGGCGACCAATCGGGCCCCTATGGGCACCCTTGGTTTGTCCTTCCGGTCCTGACGAGCCAAACCAAAATATGGAATCACCGCCGTGATATAATGAGCAGATGCCCGCTTGCAGGCATCAATCATCAAGAGTAATTCCATCAAATTATCCGCTGGGGCATACGTGCTCTGGACCAAAAAGACATCGCAACCCCGAACGGATTCGTTGATGACGGGTTGAAATTCCCCGTCCGAAAAGCGCAAAAGGGAAGAATCGCCCAAGGGATCCCCGTAGGATTGGGCAATGCGACCCCCAAGGTCCAAAGTGGCCTGGCCGGCAAAAATTTTCATGCCGTGGGGGGTCTGAGCAGGGTTTACCTGGGATGATCGCATGGTAGGGCGCTGGGATAAAGCTCTTTTGTTCTAGGGAGGGCTTTTAGAGGACGGCAAATATAGGCTCTTCGAGGGGCGGATTTTTGCCTTCAAAAGACTAATTTTTGAGTCTTTGAGGGGGGCTTTGAAGAGAATTGAAAAAGTCCATGGGGAGCCGATGGGGGGCTGTTTGGCCACTCTATCCCAAAAAAAAACCGCCCCGAAGGGCGGTGGTGAGCGGTGGTTGCAACGTCCGGATTATTCCTGGATCAATTTGACATTCACAGCATTAAGACCTTTACGGCCTTCTTTGAGCTCAAAATTGACGCGGTCGTTTTCACGGACTTTGTCGATGAGCCCTGTTGCGTGCACAAAATATTCTGTGCCGCTGTTCTCCTCCCGGATGAAACCAAAACCTTTGGTCTGGTTGAAGAACTTTACAATTCCTTCGTTCATGATTAATTAAAATTTAAGTGCGCAAGATATAAAAATCTTCGTGCTTTTGACTGAATTTTGATATAAATCCTAAAATCGTGAAAAAAACCCCTTATTTGCTTGCTATTGCCGCAGCCGCCTTGGTTGTTTCTTTTGGCCTTGATGCATTGAACCCTTTAATTGGCAATCCCACAGGGGCCCCGGCGGGTCGAAGCGGTGGTCCTGCGGAGGGCGGGGCAACGTGCGCTGCCGGTGGTTGCCACAGCCCAGCATCCAATACCGTGGTAAGCACGCTGATTAGCGCAAGCCCCTCCCTGGCATCGGGTTATATCCCCGGAGCAACCTATTCCATCACCATCTCCGTCTCGGGTAGCGGTTCCAAGGGTTTTCAATTCAGTGCCCAATCATCCACCGGTAGCCCTCTGGGCACGCTGACGGTACCAGCGTCCCTTCAAATCCTCCAAAATCGCTGGGTCACCCACCGTTCAGCCAGCAGCATATCGCCGTCAACCTGGACCTTCAACTGGGTTGCTCCAGCCTCCGGCAGCGGGACCGTTGGCTTTTATGCCTGCGGTATATCGGGTCGCAATACAAGTTTAGTGCGGCAGACCCTGAACGTCCCTCAGAGCACCGTCTCGGTTAACGAAATCGCTCAGCGCAGCCAACTTCGTTGCTGGCCTCAGCCCGCTCGCAATGAAATCAACCTCCGCTGGGAGCAGGAGGCGCCCGCCCAAGCTCGCTGGGAAATCCTGACCATGGACGGCAAGTCGGCCCAGCGATGGCCATTCCAAAACCTGGAATCCGGTTCGCTCCAAGAACGACTCGACCTTAACGGCTTGAATTTGGCTTCAGGAACTTATCACCTACGCCTTTTGGATAACCATGGTCAAAGCCTTTTGAGGCAAAAAATCATCGTTCACCCCTAAGGATCGGCGAAGTTTTAAAAGACTTTCTTACCAGCCTTGAGAAAGCGAACTTCCTTCTCACTTAGGTAGCGCCAATGGCCCCGAGGTAGGTCTTTTTTGGTTAGACCAGCATAGGAAACCCGATCCAATCGCTGAACTTCATAACCAAGGTGTTCAAAAATTCGGCGAACAATTCTGTTTTTGCCACTATGCAAAGAAAGGCCTACTAGTTTTTTGTCCCTTGGTTCAGGCCAGGCCAAAGCATCCACCCGTGCCAGCCCGTCTTCGAGAGGAAGGCCCTCCAAAACTTGAGAGAAATGGTTCTGAGACAGCGGTTTATCTAGCTCAACAGCATAAATTTTGGGTATTTCCGAAGAAGGGTGGGTCAGTTTTTGAATTAAATCACCATCGTTGGTCAAAAGCAATAAACCGGTTGTGTTACGGTCCAAGCGACCAGCAGGAACAATGCGTTCACTGGTTGCGTCTTCAACCAATTCCATCACGGTTCGGCGATTTTCGGGATCATCCATCGTGGTGATATAATCCTTAGGCTTGTTTAACAAAACATACACATAGCGACGAAGGGTCAATATTTCACCGTCGTAACGGACCACATCATCTTCATTGACCTTTGTGCCCAAAACATCGGCAACTTGTTCGTTAATGGTAATCCGTCCAGCGCTAATCAACTCATCGGCGGTTCGCCTTGAACAAAGCCCTGATAGGGACACATAGCGATTGACGCGCATTGGCCAAACCAAGGAATCACCGGATTTGCCCGCTTTGGGCTTGGTTCGGGGTCTGGTCTTGGCGATAGGTTCAGAATCGGGTTCAGGACCAAAATCCTGGGTTAAGTTTTGAAGCTGTAATTCGTTCCACTCGGCAGCCAAGTCGAGGCCCGGTGTCCTGTCCATGTCTTCCAAGTTTTTCTTGAGCCGATCGATTCGCTGGGATTTGGGAACGGGACGATCGCCGTTGGTTGGGCGAGACGGACGATCACCAGAAAACGAACGAGCCGGGCGGGCCGGACGGTCGGGTCGGTCTCCGTAAGACGGGCGAGACGGACGGTCGGGTCGGTCTCCGGATGTTGAACGTGCAGGACGGTCGGGTCGGTCGCCGTACGATGAACGCGCAGGACGGTCGGGTCGGTCGCCGTAAGAAGGGCGAGACGGACGGGCTGGGCGATCAGGGCGATCGCCGGACGATGAACGCGCAGGACGATCAGGTCGGTCGCCGTACGATGAACGCGCAGGGCGAGACGGACGGTCGGGTCGGTCGCCGTAAGACGGGCGAGACGGACGATCAGGACGGTCGCCGTACGATGAACGAGCAGGGCGGTCGGGTCGGTCGCCGTAAGACGCTCGAGACGGACGGTCGGGTCGGTCGCCGTAAGACGGGCGAGATGGACGATCAGGTCGGTCGCCGTAAGACGGGCGAGACGGACGATCAGGTCGGTCGCCGTAAGACGGGCGAGACGGACGATCAGGACGGTCGCCGTAAGACGGGCGAGACGAACGATCAGGTCGGTCGCCGTAAGACGGGCGAGACGGACGGTCGGGTCGGTCGCCGTAAGACGGGCGAGACGGACGGGCTGGGCGATCAGGGCGGTCGCCGGAAGATGGACG
>Ga0214923_10000537_pt1 | contig 57091 bp, 56 predicted proteins | sample LL1510_MetaG_FD_177993 | JGI IMG/M metagenome (GOLD analysis project Ga0214923, IMG submission 177993) | Freshwater microbial communities from Lake Lanier, Atlanta, Georgia, United States - LL-1510 | ecosystem: Environmental > Aquatic > Freshwater > Lake | place: USA: Georgia | collected...
CCAGGAAAAAACAAGTTTTTATTATTAATGCTTTTGCTCTTGGGCCTTGGGCAACTGGAATGAATGTGTCTATCTCTTTTGTTGATGTTGCTATTCTTAAATCTGTTGGACCTGATATTAAAAAAATAGAAAATACTTTAAATTTATTTGGACCAAAATATGATTATGTGATTATGGGTTACCCTCCTTTCTTAAAAAATCTTGTTGAAAATTCAATTGTTAATTGGAGTAAATATAATATTATTGCAGTTTTTGGAGGAGAAGGTATGAGTGAAGGAATGAGAGATTATTTAAGTAAATACTTTAAAAAAATTATCGGTTCATATGGTGCTTCAGATCTTGAAATAAACATTGCAGCAGAAAATGATTTCACTACTTCTTTAAGAAAATTAATGCTTGAGAATGAAGAACTAAGAAAAAGACTTGTTAGAGTTGATAGTAAGAATTTGCCGATGGTTTTTCAGTATAATCCTTTAGATTATTATATAGAAACAAATGAACAAGGTGAGTTAATTATTACGCTTTGTAGAGATACAAATATTTCACCAAAAGTTAGATACAACATTCACGATACTGGCCATGTAATTAGATTTCCAGAGTTACAGAAAATTTTTAAAGAGTTAAAAATACCAGTTTCAAAACTTGCAAAGCACGAAACAGATTTACCTTTGCTTTTCCACTATGGAAGAAGCGATATGGCTGTTGCGTTCTTTGGTTGTAAAATTACGCCTCAAGATATCCAACAAGTAATCTATTCTCTTCCTAAATTAGCTAAAGTAGTTAATTCTTTCTCTATGATTACCTATGAAGATGAAAGAATTAATAAAAAATTAACATTAGCTATTGAATTTGCGGAGGGTTTAAAAATTCCTAAGGATTTAGATGAAAAAGAAATTGCTTTAAAAATATTTGAAAAATTAAAAGATGTGAATCAGGATTATAGAGAAATTGCAGGAATTGTTCCAAAAGCTTCAACACCAGTTGTAGAACTTTATGAATATGGTAAAGGTCCTTTTGCAATTAACGATATTAGACTTAAGCAAAATTATATTCAGAAAAGATAAATGAAAAATTAAAGAAAGATGGCGGGGTGCTTTTTGGCACCCCGCCATTTTTGGTTGAAACTAATAGATTGCTTCTTTGGCAAATCTAAAAGCCTCTGGCTGTCCTATTACTTTTACCTCGATATCGTCTTCTCTTTGGTATCCGACAGCTCTTTTGATTCCGTCCGGGGTTAGCAAGATAACTTCGGATTTTACCGAGTAAATGTTTTTTACAACAAATGCCTCAGCGTAGCTAGTAGTACTAAGAAAAAAATAGACCACCTTTGTGTTACCCATGGAAAGCTTTGTGAAAGTGTTGCTATCGAAGATTACTTTATTATTTAAGTAATCCACGATACCAAGTCGTTGCAAATCCATAAGAATAATCCTTGAAATCATATCGTTTTTGACTTCAATTTCCTTCTTGCTAGACAACATAAATTTGTGACTAAACTTTTTGTCACAAATTATTTGCAAGGAACCTTCACTAACCCTTAAATCCATCCTGGCTCTCATATATCTTCTCCTAAGTTAATCCGGAGTGAAATTATATCATCAATTATTTAAAATGTTTATAGTTATAGGTTATTATTTTATTATAGTTAAAAATGTTGAGCGGGAGTTTATTTAAAAAAAATAAACTCCCGCAGAATGAGTTACAAGCTGAGATTAATAAAACTCCGAATGAAGCCTTTCAGTCTTTCTACTAGGATAATTGGATTCCTAGGATTTACTTCAAACTTCTTATCCGTCTTATTGAATCGAATAATACCCTTTTGAATTAAGAAGACTCCCAACACTTCCAATTGGTGACGAGATTTGTTATCTCTCACGTGAAAATTAAGGATTCCCCCCTTTAACTCAATGTAAGACCCATCTCCCTTGCCCGGAAAGGCAAAGAACTTTTCCTTGCCTCGTACCCTAACAAAAGTTATTCTCACAACTCACTCCTTACACTTCAATATCTCCAAAAGTATTTTAACAGAAATGTTTGTTTTTAGAAGGTTATAGGTTAAATGAATTAGCGGGTAACAAAAATTGTTACCCGCCTTGATTTTGAAATTAGGAGAATCCCTTTCTTTCCTTTAGTTCAGTGAAAGTTAGGGGGCGGCCAATGATCTTACCGTGATGTATTAAGTCATGGCAGTTTGGGCAAACGGTGATAAGATTTGTCGGATCGTCTGACCCACCGTTAAATCTCCAGATAACGTGATGAACTTCCAGAATTATGTCGGACTCTTTACCTCCCAGTCCACAAAATTTACACCGAAAGTCATCTCTTTCGAGTATGAGATACCTAAGATCCCTGGGAATCTTGCCCACATAATACCTCCTAACTCTAAAAATCTCCCACCCGTATTCTAACAGATTAATTTTATAAATTTAATTTAAGAAAATATTAGAAAACGAGAAAGGGCGGGTAACAATCAAGTTACCCGCCCTTAAAAAAGACTAGAGAGTGTGAATAGCGTACCGGAGAGAAATTGTCTTTTCTTCCCTGTTCCCATTAAGGGAGTAGAATCGGCTTTTTCCTGAATAGGGACAGCTTACCTTCCAGCTCGCAGAATAGACTGATGTCTGTAACCGAAAAAAGAAGAAGTATCCCGCGTTCCAGATGAGTTTCCCCTCTGGAAAGAGGTTGTATTTCATACATCCCTCTTCTAATCGCGTTAGCCCCTGAAAGTTGATTACCGGCAGACCATCGTTCTCATTGTGACGAGAAAGAGGACCCGAGTGTGAAATCAGAAGGTATCCTGCCCCTTCCCGGAGCAAGCACTCCAAGTTAGGAAGTCCGTCGTGAGGAAGTTTAAAACAGATGCTACCTGTTTCAATCTTCCCAGTCTTGTACGTGAACATTTCTGCCGGGGCATCAACTCCCAAACAGAAATCCGGCATCGCCCAATAAAGTTCAGCCATCTTACCCTCCCTTTACTCTTAATATATCTTCCCTTCTCTACGTCATCGCAGAGAATTGGAATTATACAATATTAATTTTTAATTGACAATTATGGGTTAATTTTAAATTTTAAAAATGGATATAAAAAAGAATTGGCCGCGTTACACATCACTGTGCAACGCGGCCATGTTAGACTTAATTACTCTCCTTCCCAAATATCCACATTGAAAAAGCGGCGATAGGAGGCTTCGGGGTTAAATCCCATAAGCCTTTGGTACCAGTTTAGTGGTACCATCACCTTGGTCATCACCCCCATCTCACGCCATTCTGAATGGATATCCCTCATCTCACGATGGAGTGTGTATGGATCCGTGTAGAGAACTTCGCGGGTTACGGTGTCTAGGTAGTAAACTACCTCGTAGGCGCGGGTTGGCGCGATTACAAGAGTAGTTACCTTGAGGATGTTACGTAGGTTTTTAACCTCAATAAACCTCACTTCGCAGTTCGCAACTTTCACCTATATCTCCTTTGCTGGTGAAATATAATCCACGAACATAATACCAAAGAATCTTAGTTTTGTCAACTATAGGTTATTTTAGGTAGACTGAATATCTGTTAATATCGTCCGACCATTTATCTAAAGTTTTAAACATTAGGATATTTGTTAGTTCTCTATTTTTACTCGGATGTTTTTCTAAAAACTGAGCAATTTGTATGGCTAGGTTATAAATATACTTATTAGCTTGTTCTAAATAAGAGTTATAAATCAAAGTAAAATTTTGAGCTTTAATTGGATCGGAGTGTTCCAAAAATTCTCTTAAAGTTTCTTCTGCAAATAAATTACTAAAATTATCTACTCCCACCATATAAGTACTGTTGTAATTATAGATATCTGGGTTAGTGATAACTTGAATGCTAGATATAAAATTGCCATCTTTTATTCTGGCTAACATTTCGTGAGCGGCATTTTCGTAAACTGCATTTTTAACAATATAAAAACAAAAATTTGAAAAGTCAGCATCAGTTACTTTATTTTTATCGCTTTCTTTTAAAATAGCTTCAATTTCTGCCACAATATCTCTTGAACTTGCTTTTTTCTCTGCCGTTAGGATCAGATTATATAAAGCATGCTGGTTTTCATGAATTCGAAAATCTTCGTTTGAAGGATTGTAGGTTTGTGCAGAGAAATTTAAATCTGTGATTTGCCTGTTAATTCTTCTTTCCCTTAGGTAGTCATCAAAACGTCGGAAAAAATCTAAAACAGGTTCGTCTAATCGGTATATTATAAAATTAGCTTTTGTGTCCGAATTTTTGTCGGGTAGCTCAAAGTTAATTCCTCCTAAACTTGTTGAGGGAAGAATTTTTTCTATTATTTCTTCGTAGGGTGAGATATTAGTTTTAGTTCTGTCAAACTTATTTAAATCTTCTTGTCTAACTCTTATTTCAAAAGCAAAAGGACCTCTTTTGATTTGAAAACTTCCAGCTCTTAAATTTCTAATTCCTGTTAAATGGTGAACTAAATCTGATTTGTTAGGAAATTGAGTTTCTAAAGATCTCATAAATTCTCTAGTCTCATGATAGTAACTTCTAAATCTAAGATAAGTTTGATTTAAATGATAATTAAATCCATATAACTTGGCCATTTCAGCATAAGCTTTATCTAAAACTCTTAAGTCTATATCTGGATTTTCGGTAAGAAATGACTCAATAATTTTAAAAATTTCTGAAAATGCTTCATTTTGTCTAACTACTGCTTCCGGAAACATTCGTTGAAACTCAAATCTTTCTTGAGGGGTCCAATTATGACTTTCCCTATCGAAGGCTTCCTGAGCTCTCACGGGATCAAAATACTCGTTAAAAGGTTCATGATTATGAACGTATTGAGCTATTTTTACCATAATTTGGTAATCTTCTGCTGTGATTATTTCTGGTTTTTTAGGCTGCTTGTTACTTTCAGTCACTTGTTAATTTTATAATAATTAAGAATAAATTGAAATAATTGTTGAGGGGGGGGGTAAAATTTTTATGGAGCGGGATACGAGATTCGAACTCGTTTCTTCTCCTTGGAAGGGAGATGTTAGGCCACTTAACTAATCCCGCGACTTAGTCTATATTTTAACCTATTCTAGAGTTTTTTTCAATTTTTTTGAAGAATTCTTCCCGTCTTTGGTTTAGTTCTTTTAATTTGATTTTTCCCTCTTTTTTAAGTTCATAAAGACGCTCCATATATTTTTCTATTTTTTCAATATTTTCTAAATCTTTAGGTTTACTCTTTCCTGTAAATGCTTTAATCTTCTCGTCAATTAAAAATTTAGTAATCCTGGAACCTCTTTTGGGTGTGTATCTGAGCTTTATATCTTCTTTTAAACCAGGAGCAACAATCTCTACTTCAGAAAAGAAGATGCCTTCAGTTAAATAAAACTTAGAGATGGAGGTGTAAGGAATTGTTGTTTCGTATTTTTTAAAGAAAGTTCTGTGTTTATAAAGCAAATGTTGATCTAATACATAGAGAGTTCTAGCAAAAACTTCTAGATTCATGGTTTTATTAGCATCCAACATATAAATCAGTAAACTCATGAATTTATTATACAAGAAGCGGGGGAATTAACCTGCGTTAATTCCCCCGCTTCCCCAACTCAAATCTTACTTTATGTAAAACAAGTTAGCTTCGTTAATATAGTTAGTATACCCGTTTGTACCTGGTTCAATTAAAGTATTATAAGTATTAAATTTAAACTCTTTATATGGACCTGTCCAGACGTCGTGAATGATTAAAGACTCAGCTTTTTCACCGTCAAAACCTCTCATACCAACAATTACAACAGCATGTCCATAAGAACCTTCGTAATTTTTAACGTTTAAAAATACTGGTTTACCCATGTTTAAAGCGTTATAGATGTTTTTGTGTGAGAAATCCACCTTAACAGATTCCTTATTAAAGTAGGTTGAGCCTTTCTCTATTCTATAAAAACCAACTTTTGGAACATAAACTTCATTTGGAACAACAGCTAAAATGTCGTTTACGTCTACGTTCATACCTTCATTTTTAAGCATGATAGCCAGAGCTGTAGGTCCACAAGCTGTTGCACCGGCATAGTCAGAACTTAACTCGTTTAAGTCTTTTAATTGGTTATAGTATGGGACATTCAAAATAATATTTAATTTTTCATCTTTTTGTTCTAAAGCATTGGCTGATAGTCCAAAAAGAGTTGAAATTATGACCAAGAAGGTCACAATTTTTATGTGCATTTTCATGACTTGGTTATTATAGACTATTATGGGTTAATAAGCAAGTTTTATAGGTTAGAAAATACGAGATTATGTTGATTTGGCGCGCAAAAAGGGTTGTCTTTTTGCCCGCCATTTTATCTTCCAAAATACCTCTCAAAAGAGCATTTTTATAGTATATTTAATGCATGAATAACTACGATGTCATTATAATAGGTGGTGGAGTTTCTGGACTTACTTCCTCTATTTATACCTCCAGATCTTTATTAAAAACATTAAATATTGCTGGTTTTCCCGCCGGTGGTCAACTAACCTGGACCACAGAAGTTGAAAACTTCCCTGGATTTCCAGACGGAATTATGGGTCCTGAGTTAATTGAAAAAATGAGAAAACAAGCTATTAAGTATGGAACAACCTTTTTGGACGAAAATGTGACTGAAATTACAGGTTCTTTTGAATCAGGGTTTACTGTTAAATCTGAAGGTGGTTCTATTTTTAATGCAAAATCACTAATTGTAAGTGTTGGTTCATCTCCTAAAAAGCTTAATGCAGTTGGTGAAGATAAGCTTTCAGCCAGAGGAGTTTCCTACTGCGCTGTTTGTGATGGGGCATTCTTTAAAGAAAAGGTTGTGGCTGTTGTTGGAGGCGGTGATTCGGCTATGGAGGAAGCTAATTACTTATCTAAATACGCTTCTCAAGTTTATGTTCTTGTTAGAGGTGAGGAGAATCAAATGAGAGCTTCCGCCATTATGATTGAAAGAGTGAAAAAAAATCCAAAAGTTAAATTTTTATTTAATACACAGATCAAAGAAATAAAAGGTGAAAAGTTAGTTGAGTCTATTGATTTAACTCACACCGATACAAACACTGAGTCAAATCTTCCACTTCACGGAGTTTTTGTAGCAATTGGTTGGAAACCTAATACTGATTTTCTTGGAAATTTAATTGAAAAAGATGCTCTTGGTTATATTAATGTAACTAATCACACTAATACTTCTGTTAAAGGAATTTTTGTTTGTGGTGATGCTGCTGATGCTAGGTATAGACAAGCAATCACTGCGGCAGGAACTGGCGCTATGGCAGCAATCGACTGCGAGAGATTTTTAAGTCACTAAAATTTAATTAAATTAAAATTTCAAACTAACAAAAGATATGTGTCTATTTTTCAGATTTTAGAGGATCTCAGTAATTATGGTAACTTTCATAAAAATCAAAAAATTTAGACAAATTTTCTATATTGTTTTTAACTGAATCAACATCAGATACACTGATCAAATAAATAAGAAGTCTAGCTTGGTCTGGATGTTTTGCTAGAGTCTGCAAAACTAAAGCTTGTATTTCTCCAATTTCTTTCATTAATTCTTGATTAAATTTACTTACTTCGCTTTCAATTAACTGGTCAAGATTAGGTTGATTTAACCTTTTTCGTAATTTATAACTTCCGTATAGAAATTTTTTCTGATACCCTATTTGTGATATAAAAGAATCTATTTCTTTAAGATAGTAATCCGGGTTATTATGCATTTTGGTAAATGAACTACCACTTTCAATACTTGCGCACAGCTCGTTATAAAAATTAAATTTCAAAATAGGTAGTTCTGAATTTTTAAAGTAATCAAATAATAATTTAAATTTTGCATATTTATCTGAAACTCTGTCGTTAATATCTCCAGTAGCCTCATTAAACTCTTTAAGCAATCTATTTTTTTCAGTTTCAGTAATTTCTGCTTGGTCATTTGAGTTAATTGGGTTGGCTTTTAGCTGATCTTTAAGAAAATAAAACAAACCGTGCATCTCTTCGTGAACTCTTGTAGGATCTTCTGGGTTAAGATTTTTTGAAGGACTTAAATTTCGTTCTATTTTTATTGGAATAGCTATTTCGTAATCTTTTTTATTTTTCTTTTTAAAATTGGGTTTATATTTTAATCTAAAAAACATTCCGCTAAGATTAGGTCTGTTTTCAAATTTTAAGTATGTATCTTTATCTATATAAATACAGCAGCCTAAAATACCTTCTTCTATTCTCGTGTTGGTTGCTAATTCGTGAATTGAGGCATCGTCAAGACTGACTCCTTCTTGCTTTAATTTATTTTTAATAATATTTTTCTTAATTTGAATATTATCTGTAATTAGTTGTTTTGGTAAATTTCTTTGACTAAAAAATTCGAGCAAAGCTAACTCAATTTTTAAATAAGTATTCTCTGGAATTTTAATTCTAGATTTAATCTCAGGAAGAAGTGCGATTATTAACTCATCACTTATTTCTTGTTTATTTTTTAATTGAAAAGTTAAGAGATTATGGAGTAAATTAATAAAAGCAGGTAAATTTATAACTTCTTTAACTTCTTGAGATAAGTTATCTTCAACTGTATGTTCTTTGGGTTTAAAATAAACTTTTTGTAAAGTTAAATTTAAGTAATCAATTAATTTTTGGTTAATTAATGGTTTTTCTAAAGCTTTTTCTCTTCTTTCGTGAGGCTTGAGTTTCATATTTAAATATATTTGTAAAAATTAATTGATTCTTTTTTCTATTTCAGACCAGTTAACTACATTCAACCAAGATTCAATATATTCGTTTCTTCTGTTTTGATTTTTTAGGTAGTATGCGTGTTCCCAAACATCGATTCCCATAACTGGAGTTTCGCCATACATAAGCGGGTTTTCTTGATTTGGGTAGTTTTTAATTTCTATTTTTCCCTCTTTGTTTTTTAATACCCATGTCCAACCTGACCCAAATAAATTTGTAGACATTTCTTTAAATTTAGAGATAAAGTTTTCAAACCCACCAAAATCAGATCCTAAAATATTTTTAAGATTTTCTGAGGGTTCAACAAACTCAGGGGTCATAATTTCCCAAAATATAGAGTGATTCAAATGCCCTCCTCCATGATTTTTAACAACTGTTCTAACATCTTCCGGTAGTTCGTTATATTTTGAAATTAATTCTATGATACTTAAGCTTAAAAGTTCTGTATGTTTTTCTAAACCTGCGTTCAATTTGGTTACATAAGTATTGTGATGTTTGGAATGATGTATTTCCATTGTTTTAGTATCAATATGTGGTTCTAGGGCTTCATACGAATATGGAAGATTTGGTAATGTATAAGTCATAAAATTATTATACTATTTTTGAATTTTTTTAAAATAAAATATAATTCCAGCTGACCCTATTAATAGAATTCCTGATATATAATAAATTACATTAGAACTTCCCTCTACTTTTTTTAATTCTGTTTTTGGTAATGTTTCATTAATTTTATTTTTACCAATTTCTAAAGTTTCATCTCTGTAAGTTTCTTTAAAAGAATTTTTAAAAAATGGTTTTGGAAACATCTCGTTTGTGTTTGATGCTGTTGGAACGCTTGTTGAAAGAGTTATTCCAGGAGTTGCATTTTTATATTCAGACCAGCTTCCGGCTTTACATCCGTTGATAGCTCTAATTCTTACCTTGTGTGGGGCAAATGAAACTAGATTTTCTAAAATAAAAAATCCTGAATTGTAATCTTTAATTAGACCTTTTCTCTCAAAAGTGCTTTGCTGGTTTATATATTGATATTCAAATCTATCTTTTGGTTGGATATTTGGATTAAAGTAAACTTTTAATCCATTCTTTCCATAAGATTCAATATTGTAAATTAATGGACTTCCACTTGGAGTATCTTTTCGGCAAAAACTATTTAAGTTTTCAGAATCAAAAACAAGACCGCTATCATCAAAAATAATCTCAGGTGCAGAATCTATTGATTGAATATCATTATCATCAACTACCCCGTCATTATTTGTATCTGTAATAGATGTAGCTGTAATACTATCTCCTAAAATCCATGGGTTAGAGATTATTTCATCTAAAAAGAAGGTCGGTGAGTTGGTTTGAGTTACACCAAGTAATGTTCTTGTTCCTGACCTTAGCCTGTAAACATAAATTTTAGTAACAGCGACTGGCGATAGACTTCCTGTAATACTTCCTGAGTTAAAACCAATTGGATCCAAAACCGGTACAGGTGAAATTCTATTGATAACAATAACTTCTGTGGAAAGTGAAGATGACTCGTCATCTAACTCGATTGCTTCATCATTATTGTAGTCAATGTGTGTTCTAGCACGAACACTCTCGCCTGTTTGAAGGGTGGAACTTGGAATTGTTAAACTCCAAGAATTTGATGACACTATCGCAGTTCCGACCTGAACTGTGTTTACTAAAACCTCAATTATGCTTCCGTTTTGTGCAATCACACTTCCTGAAATAATTGTATCCCCCGCTTTATTAGCATTAACCGAAGGTGTTGGAGAAATTTTATTTTCTACTACAACTCCAGTTGAGGCAGCAGATTGAGTTTTTCCTGAAGCTGTTGCTTTAGCTGTTACTGTTTCTCCGGTTTGAAGTGTGTTTAAGGGAACTATAATTTCCCAATGAAGTTCTGATACAAAAGTTGTTCCAATTGATGACCCATTTACAAATACCTCTATACTAGTCCCATTTGCTTCATCACTAGTTCCATAAACTGTTGTGTCACCTGCGGTAATAGGTTGGGTTACTACAGGTGCATTAGTTGGAGGAGTTCCGCCAACTGTCATTATAGAGGAATATCCTGAAGCAATGTCGCTTCCGTTAATTACCCCATCATTATTATTATCAAAAGTAGCTGTAGCTTTATATTGATCTCCAAAAGTTAAAGAAGGGGTTGCAACTGACCATAAAAAATTTGAAACAGGTACAGATGAGTATAAGGAACTATTTTTATAAAGTTTTATTAAAGTTAAATCGTTTCCATTTGAGGAACCAGAAATTAAGGTTTCTCCTGAATTTGCAAAATTAATCGAAGGAATTTCTGAATTTCTTAAGCTAGCAGTCACCTCTGAAGAAGAGTCAGAATAATTATCACTTGAATTATTTACTCCATCATTATTAGTATCAATCCTTGCTTTGGCTGTAAAAATATCACCAGCTCTAACTTCCAAAGAATCTAAACCAGAAATAAACCAGTTATTACTTGAAACAATTGAATATCCTACTGTTGTTAGTACCCCTCCTCTATTTTTTATTATTTGAATATATGTACCATCAGGTCCTAAACTACTTCCCTCAATTAAAGCAGCTCCTGCAATAACTGGAGTTGTAATTGCAGGTACAGGTGAGATTGCATCTATAATTGTGACTTCTGCAGAAAAATTAGATTGATACTTACCGGGAGCAACTGCTCTAGCTTTGATTAAGTGTGATGAAATTAAACTAGAAGCAGAAACAGTTAGTGACCAAGATCCGGAATTTGCTGTAGTTGTTCCAAGAAGCACATTATCTAAATATACCTCAATAGAGGTTCCGTCTGCTTCAGATGTAATTCCTCGAATTACAGTTGCTCCAGCATAAATTGGAACTGTAATCACAGGAACAGAAGATTTATAAAGGACGGTTACAGAAGATGAATAATCTGATTCTGAACCTCCAGGAAAAATTGCTTTGGCTCTAATTGAATCTCCTCCTGAAACTGTAACTACATTTGCAGACCAAGCCCCTCCTGAAACTGTTGTTGTTCCAATTAAGGTAGACGAGTTATACACATTTATGGTTGTACCGTTTGTTCCTATACTTGTTCCTGAGACAGTTGTATCACCTGCAACAATTGGTGTATTAATACTAGGTGAGGATGAAGTAGTTTTAACAGTTATTGTAGTTGAAGAGGTGTTATTTGAAGTGTTTGGATCTGTGATATCACTTGATGAAATACTAGCAGTATTAACAATTGTTTGCCCTGAGGCAAGTGTTGATGGGTATTGCACAAAACTTAAAGTTTTAGTTTGACCTGCATCTAAATTTCCTATATCCCAAATTCCAGTTGAAACATTATATGTTGTACCTGAACTTGGTGTAGTGCTAACTAATATTAAATTTGTAGGAATTGAATCATAAACTTGAACATTAGTATTATTTCTAGCACCACTATTAAAAACAGAGAGTGTAAAGGTAAAATTTTGATTGACAGCAGGGTTTGTATTGGTTACCGTTTTAGATAGAACAAATCTGATGTCGAAGACTCAACTGAATCAAAATTAAAAATCATGGCAGACCAAACTTGAGATTTACCAATTGTAGTTCCTGTTGAATATGTTCCTGCTGCGTTTGAGGTAAGATCAACTACCGAGACATTTAATTCTACATTTCTTCCAGTTACTCTGTGATCTACTCTTTGTGTAAAACCGTTTGTCCAGGACCCATGAGAGACATTTGCGTCAGTGGCTGCAACTCCAATTAGTAATTCATTATTGTGAGCAGTTGTTAGTGTACCTGTTGTAACAGTATTACTGTTTCCGTTAGCGCTATTTGAATTATTTAAAATATTTAATGCCCCACTATACTCAAGAATAGAAAGTGTTGCCGAATTATCCGCATCCTGATTATCAAGAGTAGCTGTTACAGTTTCTGATCCGGAAGCAATTTTGGAATAAGAATATATACAAGCTGTAGTAGTCGGTGAACATTTGATTCCCCGACTAGTCCAACCAGAAATTGTGGGTGTGGAAACCAGATCTTGCCTAGTTGTAATAAATAAAAGTAGAAGATTTCCTGAAGTTGGTGTAATAGACTGAGCAATTGAAAAATCAGCAGTTGAATGAATATGATTATCAGTAACCCAAGAGTTAACAAATACAGCTGCAGCATGGACTTTGATAATTCCAGAAATGATTAAAACAACACACAGATTTATTAACACTTTAAATCTCATCACTCTTAGATGATAGAATTAATTTATGGAATTATCAATTATTGTTTTAACTTATAATGCAAAAGAAATTACCATTAAATCTTTAGAAAGTTTAAAAATAGCTAAAGAATTTTTTGAATCTCAAACAAAATTAAAATCCGAAGTTTTAGTAATTGATAACGCTTCTACAGATGGCGTTTTAGATGAAGTCAAAAAATTTCCATTTGTGAAAATTATCCCTAACAATCAGAATTTAGGATTTGCTAAAGGCAATAATTTAGCTGTTAGAGGCATTTCTCCGGTTTCAAATTATGTTTTGTTTTTAAATCCAGACATTATTTTAGATGAAAATTCCATTTATGAAACTTATGTTTTTATGAGAACTCAAAAAAATGTTGGTTTAGTAACTTGCGATTTATTTTTACCAAACGGTGACAGAGATATAGACTGCCATAGAGCATTTCCAACTATCTGGAATGCTTTTTGTTATTTTACTAAACTTGAAAAATTATTCGGAAAAGTTCTTCCTTGGGTTTTTGGTAGGTACCACATGTTGTATCAAAATTTTAATAAACCCCACGAAATTGACGCTTGCCTTGGTGCTTTTATCTTAATAGATAGAAAAGTTGGGGATAGTGTTTCTTGGTGGAGTGAAGATTACTTTTTAAATGGTGAAGATATTGATCTTTGTTTTAAAATAAAAAATCAAAAAGGTAAAAGAATATACTTCTTTCCTGGAGCAAAGGTTACCCATTTTAAAGGCTCTTCTAAGGGAACAAAAAAAGTAACTGCAAGTAAAATTAATGTTTCCAGCAAAACAAAAGACTTACAAATTAAATCAGGTATAGAAGCTATGAAAATTTTTTATAAAAAATTTTATGCAGATGAAAATCCTAAAATTATCAATTTTTTTGTATATTTTGGTATGGATTTTTTAAAATTTGTTAGACTTATTACTAAAACTGAATAACTCAAACTTTTCCATAATAACCTATAGTTCTTAACATTTTCACTCTTTTACGCTATAATTAGAAAAAGAGAGATAGAAAGGGAGAAAATCAATGATATTGGTTTTTGGGAAACAAAACGGCGTCTTCGAAGATGAAGACATACTTTTTCATGATGGGTACATCCCACCTTTCTTGGTGGGAGCCGATTTATGGTTATCCAACTCGGATGCACACACGGGGTTGAGGACCCCGTCGGTGAAGTGGGTTGAGGACCCCACTCGGCAAAAGCCGCTTTGGGACCTGGTGAGTAGTGCTAACAAGTACTATTACGAAGGACCGGGTGGTACCGAAGAAACAAGTGACCAAGAAACCCGTACCCTATATAAGATTGGGGAAAGGTTCCTGGTCCTTGATGGGCAGGGAAATATGCCCAGCCAAACGGTGAACTTTGTCAAGAAGTTCCGGTCTTTTCACCGGAATTTTGAAAACACAGTTTGCTCCGCCAATTTTTGCTCACGTGGGGATAAACTCCCACAAAGCCAGAAATGGAGAATGACCGGCCTCTCCCCCTATCTATGGGGGTTCAACGAATTGTGTGAAAATCATTTGAGTTTTGTGAAAGACTCATTTGAGGTTTTACGTAGTCGTTGGAAATAAATAGAATTTACGGCGGGCACTTTTTAAGTGTCCGCCGTCTTCATTTATATAGTAAAATCATCCAATGAAATATTTAGAATTTTTAAAAAGAGTTATTCAATTTCTTTACATATACTTAATTGTTTTATTTACTTTTTTAAAAATCAAACTGAATACTGGTGATTTCTTTTTTGCACAAGTTGGTGCAAATGATGGCAAATCAGGTGATCCCTTTTTCCATTTAGTAAATTTACTTAAATGGAAAGGAATTATGTTTGAACCTGTTCCCTATGTTTTTGAGAAATTAAAAAGTAATTATAAGAATAATAAAAACATTTTTTTGGAAAACAAAGCATTAACTCTTGAATCTGGGAAATTAAATTTTTATTACCTTAAAAAATCAAATAATCCAAATCTTCCAGAATGGTACGACCAGATTGGATCGTTTAATTTAGAAGTTTTAGAAAAACATAAATCTAGCATTCCTGATTTTGATGAACTACTAACACATGCTGAGGTTAAAACAACTAATTTTGACGAAATACTGAAAAAGTATAAACTTAAAAATATTGATTTAATTTTTATAGACACCGAAGGTTATGATTTTGAAATAATTAAAATGATTCCATTTGATAAAATTAATCCTTCAATTATTCTTTTTGAGCATAAGCATTTATCTAAAGAAGATTTTAATGAAGCTTTAAAAATGCTGACAAAACTTGGATACAATCATTTCTTAACCAGAGATGATTTCTTATTCTATAAATAAACTCCTTCTTGCCAAAGTGAATAATATAAACTATCTTGTAGGTAGAGTTTAACTTAGGGAGAGGAAGTCATGAGCCATGTAAATGATCACATCAGAGACCGGTTTAAGGAAAGACTCATCGAGCAAGCAAAGTTATTCGTTAAAATTAAAGAAGGAGGTTCAATATCGCCCGAAGACTGGAAAGATTTTCAAGATAGTTCTTTAACATTGTTGAAAAGAATTTTTTCTTGGGAAGGACCAGTTTCTATATCCAGGTATGATTTTGACTATTCAAGGCTTGCTGCAAGTTTAGTGGAATTTTGCGACCAAGATAAAAGGTTTCAAAAACTCTATTTCTTCACTATGCTTCAAGACGCCAACGATTACCCAGAAGCTTCACTCGAGAAAATTCGAAGGAAAGTTGAAGGAGAGAGCGACTAACAAAAGGGCGGGAAATTTCTAAATTTCCCGCCCTTCTCTATTTTAATTATCTTATCTTTGATAATAATTTTTCATCATTCTCATTTGATTAAAATCTCTTGGAGAATTGAGATCTTCTCTTCTACTTTCTTTTCTGACCTCAAGAAGAACTCTTTCAATGCCGTGAATTTTTTCGGTATATTTACCAATAAAAATCCCAACTACAAAGATTAAAAGATACAATCCGACCACAAGAACAAGTTGTGCTTTAGTTAAGTTCATCTATATTTACCTCCTCTGTATCTAAATTGTTGAGTTCGTTCATTTGATTTTCAATTTGCGAATCATCAAGCTTTGATGATTCTTTTTCAGCTACAGGCTTAACAACTTTTTCATTTTTATCTACATAGATATCATCCATTTTTACTTCGTTTTCAACTTTAGTATTATCTGTAATTGTTGTAACTTCCGTAGATTCTCTACTCTGAGTATACAAATATCCTCCAATTGCAAGAGAGATAGTTAAAATTGTGATCATAATTACGATGAATAAATTTTTACTCATTGCTTGTTACTCCTGTTGTTTTAACTTGCAAAGCTTTAAGAGGATTTAAGACTGTTGTTCTTAGAATCTCTTTTAGCTCGTTATTTTTACCATTGTGATTTTTATAAGCACTATTAAAATTTCTGATACTTTGAATTAAAGCAGTTCTATCAGTGTCACAATTTAGACTTGTTATTTCCTTTAATTTTGAAAGTACGGCCTCCCTTTCTAGAATGTACGCATCAGATTTTTCTTTAAAAGATGTAAAACTAGTTTCGATTGCTGAAACATCTTTTCCTTCGGTCTTTAATTTTGAAATTCTAGTTTGAATAGCGTTTTCAATATTTGACATCACTTGTTTTCGTTTAGAAATAGATGCTTCCATAGCTGAAACTCTTTTAGATAAAGTACCTGAAATATTCTCACATGCCTGATTTTTTAACCTACCTTCAGGATTAGTTCCTCTGCTCTCTCTTTCTACAGTTTTTTGCTCTTTATACTGTAGCTTCTCTGCTTTTTCTGCCTCTTTTTGAGCCCTTTCTGCTTCTTTTTGTGCTCTTAACTCTGGATTTTTCCCAGGACCTCTAAGCTCATCAGCTCTTGAAATAAATACTGGTAGAACAAGGATTGAACACATAAAAAATATAGATATTTTTTTGATATTCATAGTAACCTTTCTTAAATATTTACTGATTAAGGGAATAGCGCCCTTAATATTTTACTGCTCAAGGAAATATATTGCCCTAAATATTTCCTTGAGTAAATTTATCTTAAGTCTTATAACTTAAATTTAACTGAAATTATCTATTAAATGGGAATTTTAAATAGAATGTGGTATGTTTACCCAACTCGCTTTCGCAAGTAATCACACCTTTATGTTTATTCATGATTTCTCTGGCAATTGTTAACCCTAAACCAGATCCTTCAGCTCCAGATTTATATCTAGATTTATCTGATTTATAAAATCTATCAAAAATATGAGGAAGGTCTTCTTTTTTAATACCTTCACCATTATCTTTATATGTAAGTAAGTAGTAATTTGTTTTTCTCTCAACACTAATATCTATAATCCCGTATGATTTTAGATATTTGATTGAGTTATCTATTAGTATTCCAAAGATCTCTTTAACTAAAAATTCATCTGCTTCAATCTTTGTATCTTTGACTTTATTTTCAATAATAATCTTTTTTTCAAGCAATCTATCTTTGAATCTTAATGCAGCTTCATCAACAACTAATTTTAAATTCAAATTAGATATTTTCATTTTTTGTTGATTCTCCTGCAATTTACCAATTGAAAGAAAATTATTAACAATTTTGGTTAGATAGTTAATATCTTCAATAGTTGATTTTAATGCCTGCCTTGCCTCTTCTACTGTTAGGTTTCCATCTTTTAAAGTTACTTCCATTTGAGTTTTAATTGAAGTTATTGGAGTTTTAAGTTCGTGGGCAGCATTTGCTAAAAATTCCTTCTGTTTTTTATCGTTATCTTGAATTGGTTTTAATGTTTTCCCTGCAAACCAGTATCCTAAAATAGAAGTGATAATAAGAATAAATAAATTTAAAACCCCTAAGGTAATGATTGTATTTTTTCTTATCTGCTCTAAAGTTTTATCAGATTGAAGCATCTCATCTCTAAGATTTCCGTCATTTAATATAACTCTCTTAAACCTCTTTTCGATAAACACATCTTGTTTGATTAATTCATTTTTAGCTGTGTTTTCAACTTGCCTGTAAATAATTCCACTTATCGTAAAACTAATTAAAGCAACAATAACTAAATATGAGATGGTTAAATTTTTTCTAGCCTTTTTAAACATATTAATCTTCTATTTTGTAACCCAATCCCCTAAAAGTTTGAATTAAAGTTATATTATAAGGCTTTTCAATTTTATTTCTAAGAGCAGCAACAAAAACTTCAACATTGTTTGGCAAAACATCAGCTTCAAATTCCCACAAATTATCAATAATTTTTTCTTTAGATACAATTTTATTCCTATTTCTAACCAGTAACTCTAGTAACTGAAATTCTTTTTTGGATAGTGTAACTAAGTTTGAATCTATTTTGACTAAATAATTTTGCAAATCTAAACTTATATTTCTAATCTTTATCTCATCACCTATGTATTCTTTTGGTCTTCTAAGAAGCGATTTAATTCTGGCAAGTAACTCATCAAAAGAAAAAGGTTTTGAGAGATAATCGTCAGCTCCAATATTTAGACCTTCTATTTTTTCATCTGTCTCTCCAAGAGCTGATAACATTAATATAGGAGTATGATTATTTTGGTTTCTAAGTTTTTTTATTAAATCAATCCCGTTAATTTTTGGCAACAGTCTGTCAAGAATAATTAAATCGGGTTTGGAAATTTCCGCTAATTCCAAACCCTCTTCTCCGTCAAAGGAAACTTCAACAATATAACCTTCGTTAGTCAAACCCTTTTTTAAAGAGTCAGCAATTTTTTTATCGTCCTCAATTATTAAAAGTTTCATATTTAAGTGATTATTATAAACTAAACTGAATTTTTACTGAAAAAAATGAAGAATTTCGTAAGAATGTGTTTGAGGTTCCACGTTTTCCATAATTTTAACTATCTTGCCGTCTTTATCTACTAAAAAAGAATTTCTCTTAGCAAATTTTCCAATAGTAAAGCCTAAGAATTTAACATCAGAGATAGAGTCATAAAGAGCCGCTACTTCACCATTTTCATCTGCAAGTAGATCAAACTGAAGATTGTATTCTTCTTTAAATTGTTTATGTTTATTGGATGTATTAGTACTAATGCCGATAACTTTAATTTCTTTTTCAGTTAGTTTGTCGAAATTATTTCGTAGGTTACACGCTTGAGAAGTACAATGAGGTGTAAAGTCAGCTGGATAAAAATAGATTAGAAGGTTAGAACCTTTAAAACTGCTGACTGAAACATTTTCTCCATTTTGATTTTTTAGTGTAAACTCTGGCGCTAAATCCCCTACTTTTAATTTCATAGTTATTTAATAATATACTTTCCAAAAATAATAACCAGAATAATCAAGCACGCTAAAGCGTTAATAAGCACAAAACCAGCAGATAAATCTTTGACAATTTTAACCACATTTGACTTTTGAGGAATTATAAAATTGATAAAATTTTCAATGGATGTATTTAATACTTCAGCCGATAGAAGCGAAGCAAAAGCAATAATTAATACACTCCACTCTGATGCATCAATTTTATAGTAAAAAGCACCAGCAAAAGCAAGTACAGCAATCAGTATTTGTAATCTAAAATTTGCTTCGTGAGTTAAAGCGTGAAGAACGCCTTCAAAGGCGTATTTAAAACTATTTATATGCTTAATTGGGTGGTGACTTTTCAGTGTTAACTTCTTTTTCATAAATTTTGCTGTCTTTATTTAAATTTACCATAATTTATGGCATAATATTGGCATGATTTCAAGAAAATTAATCTCAGAATTACCAAATTTTATAGGTCAAAATGTTACTATTTGTGGATTTGTAAATACTGTTAGAAACCAAGGCGGAATTAAATTTATCTTACTTAGAGATCACACAGGTTACCTTCAAAATGTAGTCTTAAAATCTAACACAACAGCTTTTGAACTTGCTGGAACCCTTACTAATGAGTCAGTGATTAAAATTACCGGACTTCTAAAAGAAGAAAGACAAGCTCCTACCGGATTTGAGGTTTTAGTTGAAGAAATTGCGGTGCTATCTTCTTCCGAAGCCGAACTTCCAATTCCTGTTAACCAAGACAAAATAGAAAATGAAACAGAAGTAGCTAAAAGATTTGATTACAGATGGTTAGATTTAAGAGATCCTGAAAAGCTGAAAATATTTAAAGTCTGGACTTCTTTAGAAGAAGGTTTTAGAAAAGTATATAGAGAACATAACTTTATTCAGATTTACTCCCCTACCCTTGTTGGAGCAGCAACTGAAGGCGGTACAGAAGTTTTTGAAGTGAAATATTTTGATAGAAAAGCTTATCTTTCTCAGTCACCACAATTTTACAAACAAATGGCTATGGCTTCAGGTTTTGATAGAGTTTTCATTTCTAATCCGATGTTTAGGGCCGAGCCTTCGTTTACTACCCGACACTTAACTGAGTTTACTATGTGGGATTTTGAAATGTCATACGTTGATTCTCACCATGATATTATGGATTTTGAAGAAAAATTAATTATTTCGGGTTTAAAACAAATTAATGAAGATTTAAATTTAGATTTAGACATTCCAGTCTCACCTTTTCCAAGAATAAAATTCGAAGAAGCTAAAAAGATTTTAAAGGGTAGAGGTATAACTTCCGATAAAGAAGGAGATATGTCTCCAGAAGAAGAAAGAGAAATTTGCAAATATGCAAAGGAAACATATAATTCAGAATTTGTATTTATTACCGATTATTACTATTCTGAAAGACCGTTTTATTCAAAAAAACACGAAGACAATGCAAAGTTTTCTAAAACCTTCGATTTACTTTATAAAGGTATTGAGATAACATCCGGAGCTCAAAGAGAACACAGAGCCGACGTACTAGAAACTCAAATTAAAGAAAAAGGCTTAAACCCAGAAGATTTTTCAGACTACATTTCATTTTTCAAATTTGGATGTCCTCCACACGGTGGTGCAGGAATTGGTCCTGGAAGAATTGTAATGCAAATCTTAAACTTGCCTTCTGTAAAAGAAGCTACATTTCTAACAAGAGATGTTAAACGTTTAACTCCTTAAAGATTATTAAACCAACAATTAAACTAACAAGGGAGAAGACAATTCCAAAATATAAAAGTCTTGGATTATAAACAAACTCTACTGTATTAATTCCTTGGTTTAAATCTAATGAGTAAAAAATATCTTTCACTTTTGGATTTTCTATTTTTTGATAATTAACAAATACCTCAATATTTTGATCAAATTTTATTTTTGTATCAATTGTTTTAGCTTCTTCTAAGTTAATTTCATAACTTTTACTATTTTCATTAGAATTTAGTAATTTAAACGGAACACTGAAAAGATTGCTTTCTCCTGTAGCAAGAATATTATTATTCACGTCTACTGCCCTATAGACACCTAGGCTATCAAGTAAATAATAGTTTTTCTGAACAAAGTTTTCTGTATTCAGAGAATTTTGAAGCATGAAAGCTGCGTAATTTTTTGGTACAAAACTTGAAAATCCATAAATATTCCAGTTTGAATAATAAAGTGTTTCACTTCCAGATACTTTGGTATCAAAAACTACTCTTTGATTTTGATAATACGAAGTTATTTTTGATAGTTCTGGGTTAATTAAGTTAATTCCAACTACTTTAGGGTTTAAAGAAACTAGCGAGAAGATTAATAATTCAGTAACTGCAATGATAGGAATTACATATAAAAAAACTTTCCTATGCGTAGTTTTGTAAATTGTAAGTAAGCTTAAAATGAAAAGACTTGATAAAAGTGATGGTAATAAAGTTAGATAATTAATTTGAAAGATCTCTTTAAAAGAATCAATATCTATAAACATAAATAAAAATGCAGGTATTAACAAAGAAGAGATATTCTTAAAAATCCCCAGAAAGTCTTCTTTCTCATAAAAATTAAATAAATGATGAACTATTGAAGCAAAAATTAAAGATATAGCTAAAGTAGGAATTATTCCCAAAAAATCGATCTTAAAAATTGTCAAAATAAAATTAATTGAAAGGGCAACTATAAAAAAAATCTTAAAATGCAGATGTCTAAGAAAGACAAAACAAAGAAGTATAAACAGTAATAAACCTAAACCAGAGGGAGAATTTAAAAAATTAACAGAATCTGAAGCAGTCATTAAGGAAGATGGAAGATTAGCAGAGCTGGTATATAAATCCCAGGCAGGAAAGATTGCATAAAGAGAAATTGAAAGGCAAAGAAACAAATAAATAAGTAAGTATTTGATAGTAAATAATAGATTTTTAAAGGAAGTAAAAATATAAATAATTTGAACAGAAAGCAAAATAGTTAAACTTAGATAGTTACCATAAAGAAGGGAAATAGAAGTTACAAGTACGTTAAGTAAGATATACTTCTTTCTTTTAGAGGAGTTTAATGATGTATAAATCTTTTCTAAAAAGTACAAAGTTAAGGGAATTAAAAAGATAGAATAAATAAAGGTAATATTCCCCAGTTTTTGAATTAACGGAAGAGAATAAAAATAAATAAAATGGGAGAAAAAAATAGCTGGATCAGATATTTTTTTCTCACGAAGAAATTTGAAAAATCCTATCAGTCCAAAGATAAAAAATAAAGTGTATTCAAATGGTAATACCTTTTCAAACGGTAACAAAAAAGTGGAGACTATTCTAATCGGATTTAAATAAGCAGCCTCTGGGTTTTGGTAGATTGGATAACCTGAAAATAATTTTTCTGTAAAGAATGGAAATACTCCTTGGTTTAATTTCTCTTTTAAATTATAAATAACCGGGTAATCAAAGAGTCTAGTTTGTCCCTCAACAATGACGTCTCCCAAAACTAAAAAATTAAAATTAAAAATTAGAAAAAAAGCAACACTAATTGAAAAAAATAAATGTTGGAGCAGGATTTTTTTAATTTTACTTACCATTAATTAGTGTTTTTTATATTTGATTTTGATAAATTCAAAAAATACAGGAAGAAGAGAGATAAAAATAACCGCCAAAACACCAACTTCTTTATATTCTTTAACAAATTCGTTGCTACCTAAGAAGTAACCTAAGAGTGTAAAACCGAAAACCCAAACAAATCCACCTACTACATTAAATAACATGAAATCTTTGTACCTCATATGTGAAACTCCAGCCACAAAAGGAGCAAAGGTTCTAATAATGGGTATAAATCTAGCTAAAATAATAGTTTTACCTCCATTTTTATCGTAGAAGGCTTGTGTTTGATCTATGTGTTCTTGATTAATAGGAATTCTAGGGTTATCAACTAATTTTTGACCAAATTTTCTACCAATCCAATAGTTAACACTATCCCCTATAACTGACGCTAAAAATAAAGAAACTAAAATAATTCTTATATCAAATAGTTCCCCAAAGGCTGGGGCTGAAAAGGCTCCAATAGCAAATAAAAGAGAATCCCCTGGCAAGAAAGGCATAATAATTAAACCTGTTTCAGCAAAAATGATTAAAAATAAAATAACATAAGACCAGTTTCCAAAAAAATTTACAAGGTTTTGAATTTGGTCATCAATATGAAGAATAAAATCAGTAAAAAATTGTAATATTTCCATAAATTAAATATACCAAAATAAACTTATTTCTCAATAAATTCTTTATACCTTTTTTTAAAAATTGCTAGTTTTTCCTCAACTCCTTCAGCATCAATAAACAATTTCTTTCTTCCATCCTCATACTCCGAGGTAATTTTTGCGCCAAAGTGCTTCACAATAAAATTTGCAAAATTAGCATTAGTTAAACCACCTAAATAATATACATTAGCTAAAGCAGAATCTGGATGATTTTTTCTGTAACTTATAAATTCTTCCCAACCCTCAATTAAAGATTTAACAACCAAAGTCAAAAATTCTCTCTTTTGATTATCTTTTGAGGATACCTCATTAATATCTGTAATACCCTTTGGTGCAAAATGAAATTCACCAAATTCAGGAATGCTTTTATCTATTTGAACCATAAAACCACTTTTTTTAAAAAAGGCACTCGAAGCATCTTCGTCATAAACAGGAGTATTAATATCTCTAACAGCCTCTGGTTTTTCTTTTAAATTAATATTCATAAATTATTAATCTCCTTCAAGTGTTTTTCTTTATACTTTTCATAATCTCTATTTTCATAACCCAATTTACTAATCATAAGTGAAGCATGTTTAGCACCAATATAATGAGATAAAACAACGTGACTTGCACCAAAAGCATATAATTCTAGTGCTTGAGATTTGCTATCGGCCGGAACAAAAATTGTTGTTCTTTCGTTAGCTTCTCTTAAAAATCTAGTTAAAAGTAAATTAGTTTGAAAATCAGGAATAGTAGAAACTGCAATTTTTAAATTTTTAACTGGCACTTCTTCTAGGAACTCAATATCCGAAGCATCTCCGAATTCTATATTTTTACCTGCCTCTTCAAGTTTAGAAACAACTTCCGGATTAAAATCAATAATCATATAATTAACACCTTCCCTTTCAAGCATCTTCGCATACTCAGGACCTGCTCTATTAAATCCAAAAATAACTCCAGTTATATCTTTTGGAAGTCTAGTCTCTCTTTTAAAGTTTTTTCTGAATTCAAAAATTGATAGGAGTTTTGATAGGTGTTTAAATATCGACTCATTAAAAACTATTAAATAAGAAGATCCGGCAATAGAAATCACCCCCACAATGGTTATTAACGACTGAATTTCAGTTGAAATATGACCCATTTCGTTCCCAATCTTGACTAAGATTAACGAGAATTCTGAAATTTGAGCTATCGCAAGACCAGTTAAAAACCCATTCTTTTTATTGTAACCAAGTAGATTCATAGTAATTAAGACTAAAATTGGTTTGATAAATAGTACAAAGAGAGAGAAAATAATAATTGGATAGACCAAGCTTGCAGTATTTTCAAACACCATTTGCGATCCAAGTAAAATAAAAAACATTAAGATAAAAAAATCTCTTAGAGGTTTTAATCTTGAGGAAATCTCATAAGAATACGGAGTCATTGAAAGAGTTACTCCTGCTACCAATGCTCCAATTTCTAGAGACAAGCCAAGTATCTGATATAAATAAGCAATAGATAGACCCCAGGCTAAAGAGAACATAAATAAAAATTCAGAAGATTTAGAAACAAAGTTGGTTAATCTTGAAAGAATTTGAGTAGTTATTAAAAATAAAGTTACAAGCAAAATGAAACCAATAATTAATAAATTTCCTAATTTGTAGCCAATCTCAAAGACTGAACTATTTTGAACATTTGAAAGACCGGTAATAACTACTAATGTAATAGTTGCAACCAAATCCTGCACTAGCAGGATACCGATTGATACCCTTCCATAGAGCTTATTAACGTCCCCTTTATCTGTTAAAAGTTTCAAAACAATGATGGTTGATGAAAATGTTAGTGCTGCAGCGATATAAAGAGCATGTGTTTGTGAAAAGCCAGCAAAAATTGCAATAAAGTAAGAGGTTACGGCAGTTAGCACTACCTGACCGGCACCTGTTACAACTGAAACGATTCCTAACTCTTTAAGAACTTTTGGAGAGAGCCCAAGTCCAACAATAAATAAAAGTGCGGTGATACCAATTTTGGAGAGAAGTTCAATGAGTTCAACTGAGTGAATGATATTTAAAAAATAAGGACCGACCAGCAAACCCGCCAGAATATATCCAATAATCAAAGGCTGTTTCAGTATTCTCATAATGATTGAAACACCAAAAGTGACTAAAAGTATAATAGCAATTTCTGAAAAGGCAGACATATTACTTATATTACAAAAATATACTTCTACTGTCGATAGAAATCTATTTTAAGAAAGTTAAGGAAAACAGGTGAAAATCATCAAAATGTGGTATAAGATATATGTAAAGAAAGGAGTTCTCAATATGAAATTATTCGTCGGCGGCTTATCATGGAATACAAGAAATGACTTACTAGAATCAGCTTTCGCTAAATTCGGTAAAGTTATCTCAGCTAACGTAGTATTCGACAAAGAGACTAAAAGATCAAGAGGTTTCGGATTTGTTGAAATGGAAAACGATGCTGAAGCTAAAGAAGCAATGGAAAAATTAAACAACACTGAATTAGACGGAAGAAACATTATCGTTTCAGAAGCTAAATCAAGAGAGTAAATTTTTTACTAGCTAAATAGAAGTGGCGCGGTTGAGTTAGACTCAATCGCGCCATTTTTTATGGAATTTTATAAAGTGTCCATATCCACTTTTTCTGCGAACCTGAGGGTGCGAAAAGGATCTTCATTTTTCCAAATGAGAGCTTCCTCGTTACCATTTCTGGCAACAATTACCTTGTATTCGTACTCATCAGGTACTTTAACAAGGATCACGTCATCGAAATCTGAATGGTCAAATCTTGAACCAAAAAAATCCTTAATCAAGGGCTCAAAATGAGAAGATCGGTTTTCCCACATTTCAGCACCGATGTCAGATATGAAATCTTTTGAAGTAGTCATTAGAGAGTTACATTCACGGTAATAACTAATGAACGCATCAATAAAAGACTTACTTCTGTGACAATTTGATAAAGGGTTTTTGGTGATCCACCCGATTGTCTTCTTGCTCGACTCCTCTTGGTATTCAGAATTCGCAATTAGTAGGAATTTCATCTCTACCTCCTCTAAAATCAATCCCAAAAGTATTTTACTTGGTTTTGGTTGTTTGTCAATTATATAGGTTATATTTATGTTGTAATAATTTAGAAAAGGCGTGGAAGAGTTGGGCTCGTCCACGCCGATTGATTTGAGTTAAGAAATAGACGAAATAGATATCTCATCAAACTTAACTTTTTTGAGGTGAGTTATCCTGGCTTGAGGAAATGACCTTTCCACAATATCAAGAATGTGTTTTCCTGCATTTTCAAGCATAAGGTTCATTTCAGGGGTAAATTCTCCTGGAGTTTCTTCCGTATAGAACTTAAACACCTGAACCCGGAACTCTGTCAAAACCTTCTGCGTATCAAGGGCACTCAAGCCACCGATATGCTCCAGCAAAAATTGAAGGAGCTCAAGCGAATACCTGGAAGACATGTTGGACATAACTCACCTCCAATATCTCTAATCCCAGGCAGATTTTAACAAATTTGATTTAAAAATCAAATCTATAGGTTAATTAAGTTTATCTTTAAAGAATTTAACTGTTCTTTCCATAGCTTGGTTAAAATATACTCCTGAAATATTATGTCCCCCACCTGAGTATTCAAAGTATTCAAAGTTTTTATTATTTTGCTTTAGATATTCAGATAATTTTCTTGAGTAGTTAATACTTACCACCTCATCATTTACCGAGTGATGTATCTGGATGGGGCTCTCTAAGTAATTTAAATTAGCAGTCAAGGAAATACTCTTCCAATACTCATTATTAAAATCTGGCTTTACTGATCTATTTCTAAATTTGGAAATTTCTAAAGAGTCATCCCTATTAACATTTGGAGAAGGTTGAGTAGCTAAATGAGATGAATAGCTTGAATCTGTTATTCTTAAATCATAAAAATCTTCATACGAGTAAACTGCACCTGCCCAAATAACTCCAGCTTTAAAATCTTTTTCAACTTCCATAGCTCTTAAAACAAGATTTCCACTCATACTATGACCCCAAATTCCGATTTTATTCTTATTTACGTTTTCCAATTTTTGTAAAGATTTTAATGCTGCAATAGCATCTTTTGTATAAGTGGAAGAAAAATAACCTCCTGTAGCCACTCCCTCAGAGTTTCCATGACCCCTCATATCAATTTTAAAAACTACAAAACCATTTCTAGCTAGGTAGTCAACGTATGCTGGGTAATTATTGAAAGTTGAGTATGATTTTGGAGGAATATAACCATGATTAAAAACAATTGCTGGAAATCCGCCTTCTGGAATCGGTAAATTAGGTATTGTTAGCAAACCGTAAACCTTCGACCCTTCCGAATAATAATATACAAGATAACTATTATAGGATGGGTACTTAGCCACTACTCTTTCAATTACAGGACTATCAGATTCTATTTTTAGGGATCTTAAGTATTTAATGCTAATAGGGGATTCTAAGTTAGCTGCTTTTTTATCATTATTTAAAACTTCCACAGCAGAAGTTTCTACAGGAACTTTAAAAAGAATATCTTTAATAGGTTCTTTGGGTCTTAGGTAAAAAAAGATCCCTAAACCTATAAATATAATTGTTACCAAAGTTATTAAATATTTCATACATTCATCATATCTAAAAATTCATTAAATTAAGTTGTTGACATATTTTATAAATATTGTTAAACTACATTTGTTCCTTTGATATTTATTAATTTATTAATATTTGTTCATTGGAACACCTGAAAGGCCGTCTAATCGCAAGAGAAGACGGCCTTTCTTATTTTGTACTTCATTTTCAAATTTTATATTAGAATAAAAAAAGCTTTTGATCACATTTATTGGAGATATTGATGCAAAACGCAATTGAGTTACTTATACCTTTGTTGATTATTATTTGGTTATGTATTTTTATCTTTTACCTTATCACTGAGTATAGGGAAAAAAGAGAGAAAGAAAAAAATAAACAAAAATTGACTGCACTGCTCAAAGAACATGATCAAGTTTTTAAGAAAGATAAAGAATAAGTAAACTAAAAAGGGGCAATAAAATTGCCCCTTTTTCTTTAACTCTAATTTGAGGCTGATATTTCAAAATTGTACCTTTTCATGTTAAAATAAGACTTACAAATAACTTATGGACAACAAAGGTTTAAATTCATTATCAAATAGAGACTACTTCAAAGGTGACGTTAAAATCATTAGAAAAGCCAAACCAGGCCCAGTTGTATTCATTGTAACTAACGGTTTAGGGGCTGTAGAAGCTGTAATTAAAGATTCAGACTTTAACGTAGGTGACGTAGTTTACCTTGAAGGACAAGTAAACGAGCACAAAGGCAGAACTCAAATTGAAATTAAAACTATTAAAAAATCAGATACTGATTTTGACACTATTATGTTTGAAAGATCAAAACCTATCAGACAAACTTTCTCAATTAACTCATCAAGATATGAAACCATGAAAGATACTATGGTTAGAATTGCTACTTTAATTAGAGCATCAATTCTAAAAGGCCAACCAATCATGATTAGACATCACAACGATTCAGACGGATTTATTTCTGGTCTTTCATTAGAAATGGGAATTTTATCATTTATGAAATCTCAAGGGATTGATCCAAAATTCTTATTATTTAGATCACCTTCAAAAGCTCCTTTTTACTCATCAGGAGATGTTTTAAGAGATTTAGTTTTATCAAAGAGATTTATCGAAGAAGGTAACTCTGAAATGAAGCCTTTAGTAATCGTTACCGACAACGGTTCAACTCCTGAAGACGCTTTAGGATTATCAATTCTTAAAACTTTAGGATATGAATCAATTGTAATTGACCATCACAATCCAGTAGAGATTGACGAAAAAGGTGTTACATCAGTTGATAAGTACCTTGTTGGACATTTAAACCCTTATAAACATGCTCTTGATTCAAAAACATCTGCAGGACAACTATGTTATGAAATCGCAAGAATGGTTTCTGAAACTTTCGATCTTCCAACTATGCCTGCTGTTGCTGGTATATCAGATAGATGTGACGTTCAAGAAACTGAAGACTATATCTCAAACACAGGTAAAGACAGAGCTTATCTTGGAAAAATTGGAACTGCTATTGATTATATTTCTTACCAACTTAAACATGATGCCGGTAAAGGTGTAATTGATATTCTTTTTGATAACTACTCATTTGTAGAAATATTAAACGAAGAAGTAAAGAAAGGCTTTGAATCACAACTTCAATGTTCCCTTCCATATCTTAGAACTCAAGAAATCAATGGAGTTAACTTCTCTACTATCGATCTTGAAAAATACACTATGAGATTTACTTACCCAGGTCCTGGAGCAGTCTTATCAAGAGTTCACGAAATTGCTGCAAAAGAAAATGAAACTCTTCCTTCACTAACAATTGGACAAACTGAAGATATGTTTATTGTAAGAGCAAATAAAGCTGTTTTACCAGTTCAAGAAATTATTGAGGCACTTCAAGCTAAATTCCCACAAGCTAATGTTGATGGTGGCGGACACGAAATGGCCGGAGCAATAAGATTTGTTGCAGCTCACAAAGAAGCGTTATTAGAAGAAATTAAAAACCTTTTAAAAGCTAAAAATTTCAATTAAAAAGTAAATCTTTAAATCATGTATTAGTAAAACAAACTATCTATTTAAGTATGTGATTGAAAGTTGTACAACAGTTGCAAACGCAACCCACAGCAGATACGGAATATTTAAATAAACTACTACTCTAAAATAAGGCCAAATAGCAACAAACATCCAAATAATTGTTATTAATATCAGTAAAATATCAATTGAAGCTAGAAGATTATTTTTTAGACCAAATTGAAAATAAGTAAAAGACAGATTAAATATCAAATTTAAAATAAAAGGCAAAATAACTAAAAATGGTAATTTCTTATTTAAAAACTGATAGAAAACATACCCATAAGTTGAAAAAATAATTGAATAAAGAACTGCCCAAACTGGACCAAATACCCAGGATGGGGGAGCAAAAGAAGGTTTAATTAAGTTTGCATAATTTGAAAAGTTATTCATAATCTAATCATATATGAAAAAGGAATATTTTGTTTATTTATTAAAATGCGCTGATGGCACACTTTATTGCGGTTACACTGATAACATAGAAAAAAGAGTTGAAACTCATAACTCATCTGAAAGAGGTGCTAAATATACCAGAAGTAGAAGACCGGTAATTTTGTTTTATTTTGAAAAATTTGAAAATAAAAATGACGCGCTAAAACGTGAATATGCGATTAAAAAATTAAGTAGAATTGAAAAATTAAATTTGATTAGTTAAACGAATAGCGGCGAGTGAATAAATTCACTCGCCGCATCTCTCCTCTACCCCTTAATACCAAGGAAACTTCTTACCTTAGAAATTTCCTCACGGCACTTTGAGTGGTCTCCCAGTCTCTCATCATCTAAACAGACAATACATTGGTATGTGTTGTCAATTTTGATCTGAGAATCACAAAAAAGGTGCCTCTCCCCAGGGAGAATCGGACTTTGACAATGTGGGCAAACAGCTTTTAGATTTACTTCAATTTTTGGTTTGAAGTAACTAAAATAGGCTTTAATTTGGCCCTGCTGCTGCAGTTGCCACTGCCTAACGCTCTCAATTAGAGCAAACATTAGGATTGGTTACCTTTCTTTGTAGTCTTACGAACAATCCGGTATCCACCGCCCCAACACTTTATGCAGGTATGCTTAACCTGCAAAAAACCAGCCTTACAGTCGCAATTGAGGTGAGTCTTCTCTGGACAACGTATACTCTTGTATACGAATCCCTTGCGAAAGCAGTGCTCACACGGAACACTGACTTTTTCCGAATCTCTTTCCTTCATAACTCCTCTTTCCCATTCAAACCCTTATCCAAGGGAACTTGATTATATAGGTTAAAGAGAACAAAGTCAAACAACCGGGCAATTAAACATCAATAATTTTTATTAGTACTCAAATTCCTCAATAAAAATTTGACTTCTATTAACCCCTATCTCTTTCAAACAATTAATAATTGAATTCATAAATAAGGGGCTTCCGCAAATAAAAAACTTGCAAGAGTTAAAAATTTCAGCTGGAAGAATATCTTTTAAGTGAGAGGCTGTGATTAAACTACAAATTACATTTTTACCACCAACTGTTTCGTTAGAAATGAAATCGAAATACCTGGTACCTAAAAGTTTTTTAAATTTATCTCTATATAAAGCAGTACTTAATTTTGAATTTGCGTAAAACATATAGGTATCTTCATTACCATACCTACTAATTAGTTCGTAAAACGGGGTTACACCAATTCCACCAGCTAAAATTACTTTAGGATCATCGCTAAATCCTTCAAAGGTAAATTCCCCAAAAGAACCATCTAAAAAATGAATATCCCCAGATTTGGATAATGAAAGTTCGTGAGTGTATCTTCCTAAATCTTTAATTCCAAATAATAATTCTCCTGTATCTTCATTAAATTCAAGAATAGAAAATGGATGAGCCTCTCCAAAATAATCTTTCTTTATATAAAAATACTCTCCAGGATTAGGAATAATCTTCTTGCCTAACGGAACATATTTGAGTGTATATACTCCCCCATCAAATTGATTTATTTCGAGTAATTTATATTTTGAAAAAGAGATGTTAAATACGTCTAATAATTTAATTAAGACAAATACACCAGAAAGAATGCAAAGTAAAATCCAATAATAGTATATAACCGGATTATTTTGTAAGTAACTTCCGATAGTAAAAGGGTGAATTAAAGTAAAGAAAAAAAGAGGGTAACTTAAATAATGAACATAAAGCCAAGTTCTGTAGGAATATTTTTTTCTGAGGAGAGAGCTAGTAAACCAAACTACTAGAAATAATACGAAAGCAATCCTTCCGTAGGATATTTGAGTTTCATAAGTAGATGAAAAATTAAAAGCAAAAATAAACTTATAATCTTTAAGATAAACCATACTCTCAAGAATGGGATGAACAAAGACAAAAAGAGTACCGAAAATACCTAAAAAAGCATGAGTTTTAATCGACCAATCGTAATCAGAGGTGAATCTCTTAACAACACCCCTAATCCCTAGAAAAAATTGCCAAAATAAAACAACTCCCCCAAGATAACCAGATATGTTAGCTATCTTATACCAAAATGAATTAACAGAATTGTTATCTAAAAAAAGATATAAAACAGGTAAAAGTGAAATTACAAAAACTATGTATAAGACACGCTTATTTAAAACCCTTCTTTTTAAATTCATTAAATTTATTTTAACAAAAGATTAGTTATTTAACTCGATGCTTGTATTTTCTGATTGGATGTAACTTACTGCATTTAACTTTTTGTCTAGGATGTCTTTGTTTTGATTGACTAAATCAAGAGTAATGTCACTAATTGAAAAATTAATCTTAATTTTATCCGAAACATTTAGCCCTGAAGTCTTTCTTAAATCCTGTATTTTTCTGACAAATTCTCTAACTTTACCTTCATTTAAAAGCTCCTCAGTCAAGAAAGTGTCTAAAATAACTGATTTATCTTCGTTTTCAATTGAAGTTTGATAATTTTTTAGTTCATAAGAAATATTTTTAATATTTAATTCTTCTTTAAATATCTCTTCAAAAGAAACTTTCTCAGTCAAATAAACCTCGTTTAAAGCTTGTCTAAGTGAGATTTTTGAAGATGTTCTTAGTGCAAGTGTTTTTGAAATTAATTCTCTATCTTTAGACATATTTTTAAGTAAATCTTTTTGCTCTTCTGATAAATCTACATCTTGAGAAATCAAATCAAAATGAACACTATCAAATCCTGAAAAACCTTTAACTTCCAGTATTTGGTAAGCTTTTTCTGAAATAAATGGCATAAATGGAGCCATTAGTTTTGTTAATTCTACTAAAACGTAATACAGAGTTTCAAGAGCATTTGTATCTCCGTCTTTTATTCTATCTCTTGATCTTCTGACATACCAAGTTGATAAGTCGCTTATAAATGGAGAGAACTCTCTAGCAGCGGGCATTACTTGATATTTATCCAGGTTATTTGTAATGGATAGTTTTACTTCAGTTAGTCTTGCTAGAATCCATTTGTCCAAAATATCATTAGAATTTGAATTCATTGAAGGTTTAAAGTTATGAAGATTTGCGTAAGTAATAAAGAACTTTAAGGTGTTCCAATAAATTAAGAAGAATTCCTTTTTAGCGTCTTTTAACACTTCATCATAAAATCTTGTGAATTCTCCTTCAACAAGCGGAGAAGAAAGCATAATATATCTAAAAATATCAGCGCCGTAGTTATCTAAAACTTCATCCATTGGAGGATAATTACCTTTAGATTTAGATAATTTTTTAGCGTTTTTATCAAGCAACATTCCAGTAACAATGACATTTTCAAAAGGAGCTTTATCAAATAAAGCTACGCCCAAAATAAGCATGGTATAAAACCACAAGTGAGTTTGATCCATTCCTTCAGAAATGTATTGAGCTGGAAATCTTTTATTAAATAATTCTTTATTATTTGGATAATAAGTTTTAGCAAACGGAACAGATCCAGAATCGAACCAAACATCTAAAATGTCTTTGATTCTTCTAAATGTTCCACCATTAACTTTGTCTTCAAAAATAATATCGTCAACAAATGGTCTGTGAGGATCTGTTAATTCAACACCTGATAAATCTTTAAGTTCTGAAAAACTTCCCACCACTTTAATTTCCCCTGTTTTGTCGTTTTGCCAAATTGGCATTGGTGTTCCCCAGTATCTGTTTCTAGATAAAGACCAGTCTCTAGCATTCTCAATCCAAGAACCTGAATTTCCTTTTTTAACGTGATCTGGAACCCAATTAATTTTATTATTCTCTTCAATTAGTCTCGGTTTAATTTTTTGGATATCTAAATACCAAGATTTAATTGGTTTATAGATTAAAGGAGTATTTGTTCTATAACACATAGGCATTCTGTGTAAGATTTTTCCAGTTTTAAATAGCTTATTTTCAGAAAGCATTTTTTGGGTAATAACTGGGTTAGCTTGTTTATAAAAAGTACCTTCAAATTCCGGTACTAAATTAGTAAAGTTTGCAGTTTCGTCTAAATAATCAAAAGCTTTTATTTTCTCGTTTCTTAATATTTCAAAGTCTTCTTCACCGTAAGGAGCTAGATGAACTAAACCTGTACCTTCATCTGTTGTAGCATGACTAGCTAAAATAACTCTAAAAGCCCCCTCGGAAGATTTTTCTGCAAAGTTAGGAAAAATTGGTTCATAAGTTTGATTAACCAATTTTTCCGCATCAAATTCTTCAACAATTTCATAATCTTCAGAAAAAAGCTTAGTAACTAATTCAGAAGCTACAATTAGATTTTCATTATTAAATCTAACTTTTGAATATTTTGCACCACTTTTAATTCCAATCAGTAAGTTTCCAGGAAGTGTCCAAGGTGTGGTTGTATAAGTTAGTAAATATGAATCCTCATTAGTTAATTTAAATTTGATGATGACAAAATCATCTTCAACATCTTTATATCCGCCGTCTTTAACTTCATGTGAGGAAAGTGTTGTACCTGCTCTTGTTGAGTAAGCTACTACTTTATAATCTTCGTAAATTAAACCTTTATTGTGAAGCTCTTTAACAGCCCACCACATACTTTCAATAAATTTAGGGTCCATTGTAAAATACTCATCAGAGTGATCAATAAATCTACCAAATCTGTACTCATATTCAGTAATCATGTCTTTTAGTTTTAGAACAGACTGCCTGCAATATTCGTTAAATTTAGCAATTCCATATTCTTCAATCTCTTTTTTATGTTTAAATCCTAATTCTTTTTCAATCTCAACTTCAACTAAAATACCTTGGCAATCCCAACCCATGTTTCTCGAAACATAATTGCCTTTCATGGTTTGATATCTTGGGATAATGTCTTTCATAGTCCATGTAACTGCATGACCATAGTGAGGTCTTCCGTTTGCAGTAATTGGGCCGTCATAATAAACAAATTCTGGTGAATCTTTTCTAAGTTCTTTTAGTTTAGAAACTGGATCCAAACTTGACCAATACTCTAGTATTTCTTTTTCGTATCTAGGAAATTCTGGTGTGTTATCAATATCTTTAAACATAGGGTAATTATACAACTTTGAGACCAAATTCAAATGTTCAAATATATTTAAAAGTATTAATTCTATCAACTATAGGTTATAATGAACGGGGATTTATTTATATAAGGAGATATATGAGAACTAAAGAGTACTACAAGGGAGAGTTTAAGAAGCTATCTTATTCTTTCACTCTCTACAAAAAAGATGAAGTTCCAATAGAACTGAAGGAGAAATCAATCATTCTTCTTCAAAACTTCGTTTCGGACTTTGGGGTACTGGACACTCAAGAGTGGGGATACGAGGCATATGAAAATTTCCTTCGTGTCTGGTTTGGGTCGAATGCTTTTTTGTACATTCGAAAAAAGCCATGGGTAGTTCCTACCCAAAAAACTTCCCTTGAATTCCTCAACAGTCTGTTTTCACTGTCACATCTCGAGAAACTAGAAAGGGAAGCTCGCCCAATCAATATCAAACAAATGGCCACAGAGATACTTATAAAAATTAAGTATGCGCGTGGAGATTTTGATGAATGGGATGAGGAAAAAATCTCAGAATTCAGAGAGAAACCAAGGCCCTCAAAAAGCCCATTCAAATCGAAAGATGAGTGGAAGCTTTTGGGATAATTCTAAAAGCTGAAGAGCATGGTTTTTAGGGGAGTCTCTAAACAAAAAGGCGGTTGCATTTATGCAACCGCCTTTAATCGTTTTATTAGTATTCAAGCCAAGAAGTTAATTCCAGCTCAGAAAGATCCTCAATAGAATCAACAAATTCTTCCAAGTGACTGACCATAATAATAGGCCCTTTGTATGAGTTGATAGCTTTAGCAATCACAGGAATATGTCTAAAATTAATATGATTTGTAGGCTCGTCTAAAATCAAAATACCAGGGCTTTGAAGCATAAATCTTGCATAGCAAAGTAATCCTTTTTGACCTTCAGATAATGAGCCAATTTTATTTTGCATCATATTTCCGGGAAGTAAGAATTTAGAAGCTGCAGCGTAGATTCTTGATGTTTCTTTATCTAAAGCCACATCATATAAAGATTCGTAACAAGTTTGATTAAAATCCAGCTCAGAAAAATCTTGACTATAATACCCAACTCTTATTTTTGGATTAATTTCCGCAGCATTTCCCATCAAGATTTTTTTAAGAAGTGTACTCTTACCAATTCCATTTGGACCTTTAATCAAAAGTCTATCTCCTTTGTATAATTCTTTGAAAGTTGGTTTAAAAATTCTAATTACGGACCCTACAAATTCTTGATTTGGAATAATAAATTCAGAAATAGTTTTATCTTCTTTTCTCATTTCTACCATTTCTTCTTTATCCTCTTCGATGTCTTCTCTAATTCTTCTAGCCAGCTGACTCATTTGTACACTTTTACCTCCGAGTTTATTAACCTTCTCAAATCTATCTTTGATACTTCTTTGAAGTCTGGCGTTTTGTAATTGATCTCTTTTAAGTTTAGCTTCAATTTCTTCTAATACGTCGTAATAGTTTCCAACAAATTGCTCTACTTTGTGGGTATGAACATCAAGATTCAAAACTCCATCTGTAAAACTATTTAAGAAAGGCGCGTCGTGAGAAATCACAAGACAAGTTTTTTTGTAGTTTATTAAAAATTCGGTTAAATGTTCAATACCAGATTTATCTAAGTTATTTGTCGGCTCATCTAATAAAAGAATATCTGGATCAGAATAAAGAGCTGCGGCAAGAAGAAGTCTTGCTTTTTGACCGCCGGAAAGTTGCATAACTTCTTTATCAAGAGGTACATCTAAATTAACAGTTCTCATGGTTTTGACCACAAAACCTTCGTCTCCAGGGTTAAAGTCTTTAATTCCGGATTTAAAGAAGTCTAAAACACTAAAATTTAATTTTTCATGGGGAATCATTTGTTCAGCAATACCAACTGTTGCCCCATTTTCTAGGTGAATTTTTCCACTTTGAGGTTTTAATTTACCAAGTAGTAGTTTAAAAATTGTACTCTTACCAGCTCCATTTTGACCCATTATGGTAACAATAGAGTTTTTTCGAACAGTAAAAGTAGCTTCATCTAAAATCTGCTTCTTTTCATTATATTCGTAAGTAACCTTATCAAATCTGATAATGACATTTTCTTGTGACATTACGGTATTTTAGCAGAAAATCAACAAAATAACAAAGTAATTATTTTTTTAATCCGCCCCATTCAGTTAGTACATACCCATTTCTAGGATACTTAACTAAATTTTGAGGTTGAATTTCTGGTTTGCTATCAAAACCTTGCCAATTCATAAAAATTCTAATCTGAGAGTCTGGTTTTGGAGAAATAGTCATTGGAAATAGTCTATCCAGCTCATTATTTTGTAAAAAACTGATAACAAAGAAATTATTACCCTTTGAATTAAGTTCAGGAACCCAAAATTCTTTAAAATCGGAAATTTCTTTTTCATTAAATCCAATGAAAGATAGATTTTCCTCAAAAAATTGTGCTAGATTTTTCTTTTCAACAACAAACCCGCTGACTAATTTTGGAAATTCATAGGAATTGTACACAGCACCAGACCAATACAGGTAAGGATATTCATTTTTTTCGCAGGCATTTTTGGCATAAGTAGTTGATAAAGTCTCCTTTATCATAGAACATGGTGTTAGTTCAGGTTTTAAATCTTTTAAAACACCTTGAGTATTTGCAAGAACTAACCATTCTTTAGAATAGTTAGGTACTACATTATTAAAAACCATGGGATTATTAAATTTTAGACTTATTTTGGATTCTGTTTGAGGGTATAAGTAAATAACAGGTTTGCCTCCACCCATCATTCTTTCAGTCTTTTCTACCTCATTAAGAATAATATAGGAATCAAACGGTGTTTTCATAAGTAAAATAGCACCATTCTTAATATTTAAATCATAGTTAACTTCTGTATTTCGTTCTCTTGAAACTCTTGCTTTATATGAAGATACTATTACATCTTTGTAAAACTTATTGTTGGTATTTTTCACTCTGTAAATTTTTGGACCCACTGCATCTGTTAATAATTCAAGATCAGAATCTGGCATAGTCACAGCATAAAATCCAAAGAGGGATACATTACCATTATAATTTAATTCGTACTTTTTAAATTTAACAGTTGAATCATTCAAGGAGTTAAAAGTAAATCCTGATAGGAGTGGACCATAAGTATCATTCATGTTGGTGTAATTTGGTGTAACTGTAGTTTTTAATTTAGGAGTTAGAATGTACTTTAAGTGAATACCACTATCATTTAAGTAAATATTAGAACTAAAGTCATTAATCAAGATAGCTTCATAATTATTGAATTTTTTATTCTCTATAATATTACTTTTTCCGGAATAATAATTATTATAATTTTTTATAGATTTAGAATACGAATCTATATCAACAAATAAATTATATCCGTAATCATTAATGGATGTTTTAAGAAAATAATTATCATCGATATCAATTGTTGGCGGTAAATTAAAGAAATTAGAGGCCTCTGTATCGAAAGTTATATCTTCTGGATTAACATAAACAATCTCATCTTTAGTTTCATTTTCAACGGTTTGAACATCTTTAAATGATATGAATTTTTTAAAATCTTTGGTTGCAAATAAATAGTAGTAATAAGCACTTTGGGTGTTTTCACCTACCATCTGTTGAACAATAAACAGAACTCTAGTGTAACCTTGATATTTACCGCTTGAGATATTTCCTACATTCTTGTAAGAAAAACCATATCTCCAATCACCGTCTTTAAAAAATTTGGTACTTTTGGAGGTATCAATTATATTGTAATTAGATGTATTATTGTTTTTAAGCTGGGCATCAGTATTATTTACAACCTGATTATCTGGATTTTTTGAAGCAAAATAAGAAATTAAAGCATCTTTCTTCATGTATCCAAAAACACTAACAAATATTAATACAAGTATTAAAAGTGAAATTGTAAATTTATTTATCATATTTTAATATTAGCAAATATTTTTAGTATACGGAGGATTTCTATAAAGAATGTGGCGGGAGTAAACTCCCGCCACATTACCTCCCCTAAGCCTTTTCAATCGCCCGACAAAGCCGACATGACTTGTATTTATCACCCAAGGACTCCCCTTTTCCTTTGCATTCATCGCAGGTTTCCCAGTACTTCCTACCATCAACCTTATGAACAAACTTCCCAGAGCGACCATTGCAGTTACTGCAAATTATAGTTGCAATAAAATAAATCCAAGAGTGATGGCACTTTTCAGTATTCATTACCTCTCTCCTTACTATAAGAGCGATTTATTATAACAAATAACTAATCTACAACTTCAAAGTAACCGTTAAACATACCCATTGAACATGAAAATTTAATTATCCCAGTTTTTTGAGGAGTAAATAAAATTACATTTTCACCTTTAACCAAAATTTTATCTATCCTTAACTCTTCAGAGTAAATTGAAGATGCGCAATTATTTATATCTTGAGAAGTAATAATCCATTTCACTGGAACTCCCTTTTTAATGACAAAAGATTTTGGAAAATAACCTCCAGAATTTTGTGTCATCTTAATAACTTGTACACCATTATTTAAACTTGAATTTGCAGCAGGAGTATTAATCTGCTCAAGAGCGGCTGAAAAACCAAGTAAATTTAATGAGCTTCTAATTGTTGTAAAGGCAAAAAGAATAACTATTAACCCAATAATTTTATAGAATGTTTCAGAATACTTACCTTTAAATAGAGATACCACTGCCCCAATCCCAACTAACCCTGGAGCTGTTCCTAATGCAAAAAAGAACATAGTTAACCCACTTACTAAAAAATCACCGGTTGAAAGCGCATAAATCTGAACAGTTTGAGTGATTCCACATGGTAAAAAGAAAGTTAATGCTCCTAATAAAAAGGAATTAAAATGAGAATATTCCTTGCCGTTTCTATGTTCAAATCCTAATTTTTCGTACACAACGCTTGGAATTTTGATGTTGTATTTATCTAGTTTAGGGAAAATCTTGATGGTTTGTAACCCTAAAAAAAGTAAATATAAACTGGCAATCAAAGTAATCAAACCACTTGTGAACGGACTAATTTTGGTCATAGAACCAAATAAACCAAGAACCATCCCAAATATAAAAAAGAAACTTATTCTTCCTAAATTAAAATATAAATGAGGGATAAATTTATTTTTTCCCGATAAGTGAGGGTGTTTTTCGGCAAACCTGGTTGATAAACCAAGAACAAGACCACCAATTAAAGCCATACAAGTTGAAATACCAGCAGTTAAACCAAGAAGAAAAACTACCGGAAAACTTGATAGATTGTTCTGATCTATTTCAAACATAACACGTTAATTTTACCTGATTTTATTGATATATTTACAATTAACTACTGGAACTAGGCAAACAACGGAAATTTGGAGCAAAGAAAATAAACTGGAAGAGTTAGAGATTTTTTAAAAACTGCCTATTCTTTTACCAAACAGAACATAAAGAAGTAAATTACATTGGCTGGGAGCCAGGGATTCGAACCCCAATAACTGGTACCAAAAACCAGAGTCCTGCCGTTAGACGAGCTCCCAACAACACACTAATTATACCAAAAAAAGATGTATTTGGAGTTATTAACCTAAAACAACAATTCAATTAAATATCTAATAATTAAATAGTTGATATAAGAGAATAAATAGAGAATAAATATAGTATATAAAAGGTAATAGTAGTAAAACAGAGTAAAAGGTTAAGAAATTTCTTAAAGACCCCTTATTATCAAGTAGATCTCTGTTTAAATTCATTATTTTCTCACCAAAAGTTTTTTTTCTAAAAATCACTAAAAAGTAAAGAACTGGACTTATAATAGTTAATAAACTAGCATATGTTATAGATTCACCTAAGCAGCTAAAAAACCCTGGTGTACATCCAAATGTAGCATTTAGAAAAGGAACACCTAACCACAATACGACAAGAGTAAAGGGTACTAATATCATTGAATCAATTAAAGTAGCAAAAAACATTTTTGGATAGTTATCGTATTCATTAGAAGTATTTATATCTTCTGAAAATTTATAAATTACATGACATCCTGTTAATTGATCGTAAAATAGTTGTCTTTTTGAAGATCTAAAATAAAAGATAATTAATATGATATTTAGAATAAATTGCAGATATAAAAAATAAAAATTTAAATTGTAAAAAGGAATGTAATTTGGAGCAATAACTGTAAGTAAAAAATAACTTAAAAAAACAAGATTTCTTTGAATTATTTTTCCTGTTTTTAACTCGTTACCTAAATCATCTACTAATTTTATATTAAAAATAATATTACCTAAAGTTCTTTTGAAAAAAATTGGAAATAAAATAAAGTATAAAAAAGTAATAACTGAATAAATAATAAAATTAATATTAACAAAATAATTTTCAGAAAAACCAAAATAAAATAATCGCTCTACTATAATTGAAGAAATAATTGTACAAATAATTAAAAAAAAGGTAAGTATAAAAAGATCACTAATAAAACACAAGAACCTTCTTAAAAAATGAGGGTAAATGAAATTAATTTTTATTCCATCCATATTTTTACATTAGCATACAAGTTAGTTCTATAAAAGTAATTAAACTGGAAATATTTGAAAAATTAAGTAAAATTGGAATATGGCAAATCCATATTTTACAACCGGAAAGGTTTCTAATAAAGAATTCTTAAAATCAGAAGTGTCTGATACCCCGTCACTAGTTAAAATCAAAATTAAACTGGTAGAACCAAACTCAAAACCTTTTAGACCAGGTCAATTTTGTACTTTTAGAGTGGCTGAAGGAATTTTTAGAGCCTATTCAATAGCCTCAGATTATAAAAATTTTGAAGAATACGAATTTTTAATTTCCTGTGGTCACGAAGGTATTGGAAGTAATTTTTTTAGGAATTTACAAATAGGAGACAGAGTTGATTTTTTAGGCCCAAATGGACATTTTAGAATTCAAATTCCAATTGCAGACGAGGTCTTCTTTTTTGCAACCGGAACAGGAATCGCACCTTTCATTCCTATGATTGAATTTTTATTAGATAATAATTGTCAATCTAAAATATATTTAATTCATGGCTTTAGAAATGAAGCTAATTTAGATTTCTATAAAGGCATTCACGAAGATCTTAAAAATAGATGTCCAAATTTTTTCTCAAAGATTTATATCTCAAAACCCGAACTTTCAATAAATGGTTATACAAAAGGTAGAATTACAGACGAGATTAAATCAATGGATCTAAATAAATTATTTAAATCTCAATTTTATCTTTGTGGTCATCCAGAGATGATTAATGAGGTTTCAGACCTTTTAATTAACGCAAATATCCCGCACGAAAACATTATTTTAGAAGCTTTTACTTCCCCAGGAGCTTATGAAAAAATCTCTTAAAGAAGAAATAAAAAATAACCCGGAATTACTTTTGTACGGGGCTTGGTTAATTTCAATTACTGCGCTTCTAGGAAGTTTATTTTTCTCTGATGTTTTAAAACTTGTCCCTTGCAAACTTTGCTGGATTCAAAGAATTTGTATGTACCCGCTCGTATTTATAATTGGCGTAGGACTGTCAATTAAAGATAAAAAAGTTCCCTACTATATTCTCCCTCTCTCCTCTATCGGACTAATTGTAGCTTTTTATCACGAGCTTCTCTATAAAAAAATCCTTCCAGAAGCTGTTGGTTTTTGTGAAGCAGGAATTTCTTGTACAACAAAATATGTAGAGTATTTTGGAATTTTTAGTATTCCGATGCTGTCGTTGATAGCCTTCACTTTAATCACTTTCTTAAGTATTTATTATCTTAAAATAACAAAAAATGACTGAGTTAGGTCTAATTTTTCCTAATCAACTTTTTAAGAACGTTCCAATCTCAAAATATACACATAAATTACTGCTCATCGAATACACTTTATTTTTTGGTGAAAAAAAATATATTCATAATTTTCACAAAAATAAATTAGTTCTACATAGAGCTTCTATGAAATCTTATTTTGAAAACGAACTTGATAAATTTAACTCAAAGTATATTGAGTTTGAAAATGCAGATTTTGATAAAGTTTTTCATAATTTTAAAGATGTTAAGAAAATATATACTTACGAACCAAAAGATTTTCTACTAGAAAAAAGATTAAGAAGATACTGCCATAAGTTTAAGATTGAACTTGAAATTATTCCTAATCCAAGTTTTCTCACCCCTCAAGAAACATATAATGAGTACTTCGATAATCATAAATATTTCATGACTCCTTTTTATATCGAACAAAGAAAGAGATTAGAAATTTTAGTTAAAGAGGATGGAAAACCGTTGCATGATAAATGGACATTCGATACTGAAAACAGAGAAAAAATGCCAAAAAATTTGGAGGTTCCAAAAATCAAATTTTTTGGCGAAAGTGAATATGTTACAACTGCTAAAGAATATATAGAAAAAAACTTTTCAAAAAATATCGGTAATACCGATAACTTCATCTACCCTATAAATCACATGGAAGCAATAAAAGCTTTACACGAATTTTTAAAAGAAAGATTAAATAATTTTGGTCCTTACGAAGATGCAATCTCTACAAATAATGATTTTAATTTTCACAGTGTATTGTCCTCATCAATAAATATCGGATTACTAACACCCTCAGAAGTGATTAAAGAAACCTTAAAGTATGCAGAAGAAAATAAAGTTCATTTTGCTTCTCTAGAAGGATTCATTAGGCAAATTATTGGTTGGAGAGAATTTATGATGATAGTTTATGAAAGAGATGGAGTCAAAGAAAGAACTTCTAATTTCTTTCATCATAAAAGAAAAATACCAAAATCTTTTTATGATGGAACAACTGGAATTAAACCTGTCGACGACACTATCAAAAAAGCATTAAAGTATGGATATACTCACCACATAGAAAGACTTATGATTTTAGGAAATTTTATGTGTCTTTGCGAGATAGATCCAGATGAAATATATAAGTGGTTTATGGAGTTTTATATAGATTCATATGATTGGGTGATGGTTCCTAATGTTTACGGCATGAGTCAGTTTGCTGATGGAGGTTTAATCACTACAAAGCCTTATGTTTCTTCTTCAAATTACATTTTAAAAATGTCTGATTATAGTAAAAAAGATGAGTGGTGTGAAATTTGGGATGGGTTATTTTGGAGATTTTTGCATAAAAATAAAGCAAAAATCTCATCTAATTCAAGAATTGGTATGTTAATTAAATCAAACGATATTTCAAAATACGAGGATAAAATTAAATTAGCTGAAAAATTCTTAGAAAATATAAGATAAATTAATTTTTTGGTTTAATAGCAAAGATTCTAGTCTCATCATCACCAAATAATTGAGGCATTAGTTTGTAACCTGCTGCGTAATATTCATCATTTCTATAATAAAAATTAGAACGAGCAGAATTATTTTCATCTTCTACTAAAATATCTTCTTTTCTTTTAAAAGCACCTAATAAAATATGAGAAGTTGCTTGAGTTAAAAGCGGTTGAAACTCTCCATTAATAGTTAAACCAACAACTACCCAATTATGACCTTCATTTGAACCGTAAAATACGTAACCTTCCTTTAGTTTTTGCAATTTCTCGTCATAATCTAAATTAGTAACATCGATCCAGCCATATTCCTCACCTTTCTCAATCATCCAGTTATGTTGTCCTTCGGCAGATAATTCTCTAACAGATCCTATTGGTTTAGTATACTGCCCAGACTCATTTTCTATAAAAAACTCAGTTCTACCGGTAGTTTTATTTTGCATGTAAATGACAGGATTATTTCTAGAATCAACTCTATGAGAAAACTTGTTTTGAAGACCAAAGCAAGCAAAGAAGGAAGAGGCGTATAAGTTACACGAAGATTGATTATCCCAGTTTTTGACTACAAATTCATAATCAAACTCCAACCTACTCATATGTTCAATCTCTAACCTAGATATTTGAAAATAAAGATCAGCCTCTATTACCGAGAGTCTTTCTGCATCAGGAATTGTTTTGCCTGGGAATAAATTGTTCCATAACTGAATATATTTCTTATAATCTATTATCCTTTCTTCATCCTGAAAATCAATAAGATTAAAACGAATTAAATTTATCAAATCTATTTTTTTTCGTAAATTAATAACCTCTGGTTTATTATAAAACTCAAGATAAGCGGTTTTGTACTCAATCACTTCTTTAGATTCAACTGAAAGAAGCTGAATAATTTTTTTAATTGATTCCTCTAAATCAGGATTACTGGTAGCTTCTTTAACTTCAGTAAGTGAACTAAAATCAAGAATAAAACCCTTTTGGTAAAGAGTTGCTATTTCAGGATTAATTTGATTAAGTGGTATAGAGATTTCTTTCTTTAATTCCTGAATTGCTCTTAACCTATCTAATTCAAGACTTTCATTCAGTTCATTATTTTCAGAAGAAGATTTTTTTTTAATTTCTGATGGGTAAGAGTTAGTATGTTCTGTCACAGATATATGAGTATTTATTTTAGATGATAATGGTTCATTCAAAGGATCTATATCCTGCTCTTCTGCTGAAGATCTTGGCAAAGTTTGAGGATGAGAAATTAAATCTGAAGCATATTTAGCAGCTAGTGCTGTAACAACAGCTTTGGGGAGAAGTCCTAAAAATCTTCTTCTTGATATCTCAGGAGATTCCTTCATAACCTCATTCTAAAATAAACAGAACCTGGTCGATTTAGCTCAATTAAATCATTTCTTTGTAGCGGTTCAACACAAGAATCTTGTCCGGTTGATGTCGAAACAGGTAAAACTCCATTGAAATCAACATCTTTCAATCCATAGATAAAACTTACTTTTCCTCCACTAATTACAATAGTAGCGTATTCAGAAAGTGTATTCTTAAAATTTCTTGAGAATTCTTGAAAATTAGGTATTAAAGTGAATATACTTGGGTTACTTCTCAAAAATTGAACAAGCTCTGGTATATCGTTAATTTCCTCAGGAATAAGTTCAGCATTGAGTAAATTATTAATTATTTGAGAAATATATTTTACTCCGGTTTTATCTTCTAAATACTCAGGATTTTTCAGTGTATCTTTGTACTCATCTTTCTTCATACCTAACCTAACTTTAGGAGCAACAATATACAAAGAAGGATCTTGATTTAGTTTGTATTCTTCGGGAGTAACAACTTCAAGTTTAGATACTATAGACGTAACTCTATCAAATTTTGAGTTAACAATATTTTGGGGTAAAGTTCGTAAATTTAATTGATTAAGGATAGTTTGTACATTTTTAGTAATTTCAGGTCTAATAGCTACCTCGCTACTATCTTCAGGTAAAGCTTCAGACCATTCAGGTATAGAACCTTTGAAAGAAGTATCTTCAGTTTCAGAAACTTTAATTCCAAGAGCGGTACCTAAAGCAACTGCAGAAGCACCTGCCGCAAACATTAGAAACTGCCTTCTTGAAATAGTTTGACCATTTTTAATTCTCTGAAGAGTTTCTTGATCTAGAGTTTTTTGATTTTGAGTATCTGGGGTAGTTAAATTTTCTCTCATAATTTAAAGTTATCATTTTATTTTTAAATTATAAAGGGACTAAATTGAGAGTCAAATTGTTTGTTTAGGGTGCTAAAATTAAACTCAATGAAATCAATTAATATAGTTTCTTCATCTAATAATCTTTACAGTAACTACCTTATTGCTATGATGAATTCTGCGGTTCAAAATACTCCTGATACACAAATAAATTTTTTCATAATTTACGAAGATCTCAGTTCGGATAAGCAAAAGTTAATTACTAAAACATTCTCTAAAAATAAAAATGTCTCTATTGAATATATAAAAATGGACAAAGATTTATTTAAAAACGTAATTTTAAAAACTTATGCAGCTTCATCCTACGAAGCCTATGCCAGACTCCTTCTTCCAGAACTTTTCGATAAATTAGATAAAATAATTTATTTAGATGCGGATATGATTATTTTGAACAATCTTAACTTACTAGAAGATATTGATTTAGAATCCCATCCAATTGCAGCAGTAACAGACATAAATGACAACTCAGTTAAAATTTTTGAATACTTATTTAAGTTAAAAAATGTTAAGGGATACTTTAATTCAGGAGTTTTAGTCATGAACTTGAAGAAATTAAGGGATGAAAATTTTACTCAAGAATCTCTTAATTTCATTTCAAAAACAGATGTGTCCTATAAATTTTTTGATCAAGATATTTTAAATTACTTTTTTCATAACAGGTATCTAAAACTAGATTACAGATGGAATGTTCAACTTTACGAAGAATTAGCTTCAACAAAATATTGGCATACCACTATGAATGAATTTGAATATAAACTAACCAAGATATCCCCTTTTATTATTCATTACACTATTGTTAAACCTGATAAAAGAAACTACTTTTTTAGATATAGAAATGTCTACAAACTGTACTTGAAAAATGCTGGTATTGAGTTTAAATACCGAAAAACTTCATTAAAAGAGATAGCCTGGACTTTAACTGAAATACTATTTTTTAAGACAATTAACCTTCTTAATAGAAAAAATAGACAATTTATTTTAAATTTTTTGAGAAAATATCTTTAGGTTAACTAAAGTTTAAATGGTGGGCCCACTAGGATTCGAACCTAGGACCTTTCGGATGTAAGCCGAATGCTCTAACCAACTGAGCTATGAGCCCCCAATTAAACATAATTTTATCACAAACTATCTATTATCGCCATTCCCTTTAATAGTACCGTCTTCAAGCCTTTTTTTAAGTTTTTGATAATTCTTTTCAGCAATCTCGCCCATATCTAGGCCAAATTCACCAGCAACTGCGGAAACATACCACAGCACATCACCTAACTCTTTTTTGATGTCTTCCCTAGTCTCATCGTCAATCTGATCATCTTTATCTCTCATAATTTTTTTTACCTTATTAGCAATTTCTCCAGCTTCACCGGCTAAGCCTAAACTTGGATAATAGGGGTTTTTACCAACATTTGGATAAAGTGCAGTTTCTTTTGCTTTTTCTTGATACTCGGAAAATGTTAATGATGACATAATTTAATCCTTAAATTTTTACTGATTAAATTATGCCATATATTTTTAAATGGTGGGGAGGGTGGGAGTTGAACCCACATCGCCGGTTTTTCAGACCGGTGCCGTGACCACCTTGGCTACCGCCCCATCTAATTTGGAGCGGGAAACGGGGTTCGAACCCGCGGCCTCCTCCTTGGCAAGGAGGCGCTCTACCACTGAGCTATTCCCGCAAACACTAGAGTATTATAACAAAGAATGTGGCGGAAATCTCAAAGATTTCCGCCACCTCTCCCCTGAAAAACTTAGTCACCCTGGACGTTGTAAACTACAGAAGCAAAAAAAGTGTATTTTTGAATACCCCCTAACTCCTCCAAATTATTAGTCACTACCCGATACCAGCAATTCTTCCAGAAAAACAATTCCCCAGGCCGAAGGTAAGATGTCCAAAATCTGACCTCTTTTTCACCGTAAATACCAAGAAGTTCCCTAGGAAATTGATCAGTACCTACCTTTTTTCCTTCGAATTGAAAGAGCAAACCATTTTCTTGTGGGTACAGCATGTAACCTCCGTTAAAGCGAGTTCATTGATTTTACATTTTAAAGGTTAAAATTTCAATTATCGTTACTATCACTAATCAAGTTCCTATGTTTTTCTTTAAAAACTTTTATTTTTTCTAATAAAGTTTTCATCGAGCATTCAATATGAAATTTACCATCCTCTAACTCTGATGCCTTCATTCCAAAGTATTTAGTTAAAAATTTAGCGAAATTTAAGTTGGTAGTCCCTTCAAAACGAACTACTTTTCCAAGGTGGGTATTATGATGGGATGATAGAAATTTTTCTAATTCTTCCGATGCTAAAATAAGTTCTGAGATAACCATTTTAGTTTTAGAAACCCTGTCTTCTCTCACCTGTGTTATATCTTGAAGACCTTGAGGAGTAAAATGAAAAATCGCAACATCTGTCACTCCTACATCATCAGGGGGTACAATTGTTAGTCCGTGAGATTTAAACACATACCAATTTTTCTTTTCTTTATAAGAAAAATCTATGGAAGAAAACTCCTGAATTACAGCTTCCCTAACAGTGTCTTTAATTTTATCAATTAATTCTTCTTTTATTTGAAGCATAATTTAAATCTATCTTAAAATTTGAAGTTATTCAATGGTGGGCAGAACAGGACTCGAACCTGCACAGGCTTTCGCCCACAACGACCTCAACGTTGCGCGTATACCAATTCCGCCACCTGCCCACATTAAGCCTTATTATACTATTTTTGATTTATTTTTGAGTAAAAGAAAGCTTTGATAATTTCTGAAAGTAGGAAATAAACTAAAGAGATTGAAATAATAACTATTAAGTTATCTACACTCAAACTTACAAAACCAAGGTAATGATTTACATAAGGGCTCATGACAGCAATGATTGAAGAAAATGAAACTACAATAGCCATAATTGCTAATGTAAAAGACGGCTCTTTAGATTTAAAGAAAGGAAGAGTCGATCTTAAAGAAAAAATTATTAAAATTTCAGTTAATACTGAGGCTAGAAACCAAGAAGACTGCAGTATCTGCTCACCAAACGACCTAAAATAAATAAAAACAAAGAAATCAAATAAACTTGATATAAAACCCATTAAAAATGTAATTCTAATAAGAGAAGAAAAATCAGATCTTGAAGGTTTTTTCAATTCTTCGTTATCAACATTATCTGTTGAAACAGTCATTAAAGGTACATCCGAAACAAAGTTAAGAAGTAAAATTTGAATAGGTTTTAGAGGTAAAAAATTGATAAAGAAAGAAGAAGTTAGTAACGCAAAAAAATTACCAAAATTAGAAGAAATGGTAATTCTTATATATTTAGTGATATTACTAAATATTTTTCTACCCTCAAGCACCCCATCAACTAAAATCTCTAAATTTTTATTAGTTAGTATTATATCTGCACTAGATCTGGCAATATCGGAAGAATTTTGAACAGCTACACCAACATTAGCTAATTTAAGAGCTGGAGCGTCATTAATACCATCACCCAAGTAACCAATTAGATGCTTAGATTGCAGAGTTTTGATAATCATATATTTTTCCTCAGGAGAAACTCTGCAATAAACTTTAGCCTTAAATATTGCACTCCTTAACTCCTCTCCTTTTAGTTTTTTTAAGTCAGAAGAGCAAATAATCTCACTCTCTGAAGAAATAATCCCTAATTTTTCGGCCACGTAATAAGAAATTGCTTTGCTATCACCAGTTAAAACTCTTAACTCTAGATTTAAATCTTGAGCTTTTTTAATGGCACTGTAAGTCGAAAATTTTATCGGATCTTCAAAGGCGTAAGCCCCGCAAATTGTTATGTCTTTCTCATCTTTTTCACTAAAAGTATCTTCTTCTAATTCCTTAAATCCAAAAATTAAAGTTCTATTTCCTTTTTTACTTTCTGCAACCTCAAAGGCATCTAAATCTTTTCTTTCTTCGGTTGTAAGGTGATCGAATTGAGAGATAACTTCATAAGCACCTTTAATAACTAAATAGGTCTTTGAATTGTGTTTAACTAAATTAGCAGATCTTTTTCTAACCGGATCAAAAGGTATTTCTGTTAGTAAATCGTATTTCAAGTCAAGACCGGTCTCTTCTTTAATTGCCTTATCAAACGAATCTAAAACACCCATTTTTGAAATAGACATGAAAGCAATTTTTTCTAAATTATTTTTTTTAAATGAGATTTTGTTTGCTACTCTCAAAGTATTTTCAGTTAATGTACCTGTTTTATCTGTACATAAAATATCAATTCCCCCAAGATCCTCAATAGAGGTTAGTCTTTTGATTAAAACTCTTTTTTTATAGAGTCTTAAAGCACCATTAGAAAGTGAAAAAGTTATAACTAAAGGCAAAGCTTCAGGTATAACTGTAACGGCCAGAGAAATACCAAATAAAATAAATTTAATCAAAGTATCAAATTTATAAAAATAGTTAATCAGTATAGAGAGAGTTAAAGCAAAAGCAACTATTTTAAAGATTAAATGACTTAGTCTTTTTGTTTCTTTTTCATAAACACTTTCAGCTTCTGTTTCTGTAGAGAGCTTACTAATATGGCCAATCCTAGAATCCTTACCGGTGTACACAACAATACCTTTACCAAATCCTTTAATAACGGTTGTTCCGGAATATAAAATAGGGTCGCAATTTTTTTCTTGGTGTAAACATTTGAACTGAGGCCTGGATTCTCCGCTAAGTGTAGATTCATTTACAAATAAATCGTTTGAATCAAAAATTTTAATATCTGCTGGTACTAAATCTCCAGCTTTAAGTTCAATTACGTCGCCTGGAACTAAATCTGCATGAGGCACCTGTATTTTGTGCCCGTTTCGAACAACAGTTGATAAATATTCATTAAATTTAGCCAGTAGTTTTGCAGTATTATTTGATTTATATTCCTGATAAAAACCAAGGCCAACGTCTAAGATGATAAACGACATCAAGAAATAAAAATCAATCAGCTCACCTATTATTAACGAAAAAAGACCAGAGAATAAAAGTAAGAAAACAAAGACATTAAATTGATTAAGGAAAATTTTTAGAGTTGTAAAATTCTCCACTTGAATTGTATTTTTACCAAATTTTAGTAGATTTGCTTTGTATTTGTCTGTAGTTAAACCAATTTTTGAAGAGGTTGAGAATTCTTTTTCAAGATTCTCAATTTTAAAGTTCAAAAGATTGTACATACTTTTATTATACTCAAATTAGTTATAATAAAAGTGTGATTGATTTCGATATTTTGCTCGACATTTCAAAAAGAATTCATAACTTACTTGGAACAGATTCTGCTTTTGAAAAGAAGTCTGGAGGTCTTGATTTAGTAGAAATAATTAAACAGTCTGATTTAAAACTTAAAAATACTGAATCTTTTTTTAATTTTTTAGACCAAAATAGACAGTCGAATTTAAAATTTGCATCTTTCGATAAAGATCCGGTCAGAAAAAAAAGCTTCCTAGTTAAAGCCATCAGCATCACAGAAGAAGAAATTAAACTTTCAAAATTTGATAATAGTTTTAATAAAAATAAAAAGATTATTACTTACCTAAACTACATTGAAGAGGTACGAATTATCACTATGTACTTTTCTAAAGATTCGAGAAAAGATATTTTAATTCATCTAACCTATCTTATTGATTCGTTAGAAACAGATCTTACCTTCTTAAAATCTTGGTTTTTAATTGTTAAATCTAAAATAATGAGAGATTTAGAATTTTTTGATGACGCTAAAGCAATTTTAGAAGACGCAAAAAAGAAGTATTTTGAAAATTATAGTGACTTTTATTTTGGACTCCAAAACGATTACGGAAAAAATTACTGGAGTGAGGAGATAATCAAACTTGAAAATGAACTTTCTAGACAACAATAAAGTTAAAAAATATGTATTTATAGCCTTTGTGTTAATTCTTAATATAGCTTTTATAGGTCTTAGAGTTTTCGATATAAATAGACCCTTATGGAACGATGAGTTAATCAGCCTAAGTACCTTACAAGTTAACCCACTCGAAAATCCTTTATATAACGGGGTTTCTACTAACCTTCCTCTTTTCTATTACCTAATTAAATTAGGTTCGCTTTTTACAATTAGCGGTGTAGATTTAAGATTTGTCTCCTTAATTCTAAGCATAATTACCCTAAATTTAGTTTTATACTTTTATTCTAAAAATAAATCTTTTTCTCTCCTGTTACTTTCAATATTAATAACGTTATCACCGATACAAATTTATTATTCACAGGAGTTACGAACTTACATGCTTACACAATTAATTTTATTAGCCATTTTTCTAGAAGTGAGAAAAATATTAAATCAAGAAAAAATTAATTACTGGGTTTTTTCTATACTAATTTTCTTGTCACTAATTTCCCATTATACTTCATTTATTTTTGTGCCCGGAATATTTTTGTATTTAGTATTTTCAAAAAAATTAGGCGAAAAACTTTTAAAATCATTTGTTATTCCTGCATTAATAGCAGGTATTATTTTTATTGGAATTTCAGGCAACGAGGGTTTTTCTAATTCAACAGATAATTCAATCTTAAATTTAAATTTTCAAAGATTAACTATGTTTCATCTAGCTGAAAACATCAAAAAAACAAATGAAGTTTTAACAATTTATTATAATTACGGCCTTCATTACTACAGATTGGATGGATTCTTTACTTCAATGTTTAAAAAGTTTATGTACTTAGTGTTTTTAGGTGGGGCTTTTTTCTTTTTTCAGAAAAAAGCCCCAGATTCAGATTTTAGGTATTCTTCGGTATTACTTCTTATTGTTATCTTACTGTCAATAGTTTTTGATATGCTAGGATTTATACCTTTTGGTGGGAGGTATTTATTCCCGTTTAATTTTTTATACCTATTTGTTTTAGCGAAAATATTAGAAAAAATTTATTTATTTAACAAATTAGTGTTCGTTTTTGTGTTTTCTATCTTTATTACCTCTTACCTAACTTACAATGTATGCTTAATAAGAAATTTAAACACTTACACTGGCAATAATGATCCTCAAGGTATCCTAATTCAAGGATGCTTTAATTAACTTCTATTGATTGATAAACCAGCAGTCATAACTAAGACTAACCACAAGACAACTGAAGTTTGGTCAAAAAACGCATGAGTAAATATAAATAATTGAATCAAAAATAAAGTTTTAGATTTTAATTTTAGCGAGAAAAATAAACAACTTACCATAAAAGTTAGAAATGCAGCTAAACCTAAAAGCCCTGATTCAATTGCAATATCTAAATATAAGTTATGAGTACTGCCAATACTTAAATCAGATAATAAATCAGCAGAAATAGATTCGAATACTTGAGGTACTTGAGCTTTACCGTAACCATAGTAAGGAGAATCTTCTACTATCTTTAATCCATATGACCAAATTTTAAATCTTAAATCTAAGGACAATTCTTGAGGGTCTAGAAAAGATAAAAACCTCTGAAATAGATACATATTTTTATTTGAAGAAATTAGTTCATTATAAGAATTAGTGAATAATCCAAAACCGATACTTAAGACAAAAACAATAGAAGTAAGGGAAAGAGTGACTGCAATTTTTCTATTTTGTTTATATAGGTGAACTAAATATTTTCCAAAAAGATATAAAAAATAAAGAATAATTGATAGTTTAGAAAAAGTTAGAATTAAACAAAGTAAAAGGGTGATTTTAACCCAGTTTAACTTTAGTTTTTCTGAAATTAATAAACCAATTACAATAATGGATGCTAGAAAATTTGGATGCCCCATCGTTGAGGCTATCCTGCCATCAAAATACCAATCGCTTGAAATAAAATTAAATGGCTTGAGCCCATATTGAAGTATACCTATAGTTCCGCTGATAAAAACTCCTACTAAAAAATATACTTTCAAATTTGTTAAAAAGTTTTTTGGGAAAGCAGTATTTGAAAAATAAAGAAGTAGAAAAAATAAACTGAAAAGAAAAGAAAGAGAATTATAATAAGCAAAATTAAAACCAAAAAAACTATCAAAAAAGCTAAGCTGTAACGATGAAAAAGTTGCTATTAAAAGATAAGTAAAAAAGGAAATAACTACCCAAGTATTCAATTTAATTAATTTCAACTTTAATGAAAAAAAGGAAAGTATTGAAAACGCCAAAATAAAAAAATATTTTGGCGTTTCAAAAAATTCTAACCCAAAAGGTACAAAAATTAGTGAAACAAAAAGGAAAACAAATTTGTTATTTTCGATTATCTTTTTTGTAAGTAAAGTTTCTGATAATTGGTTTTGCATTATTTGAGGCATTAATCTTTACAACTTGAGAACTTGGTGTAAATGTATATCTAAATTTAGGGTCAAATCTTACACTAGGGACAAATTTGTAGGTTCCTTCACTTCTAACAACAGCTAAATACTCTCCTTTTTGATTAATTTTAGTTGAAAAGTTTGTGGCCACCCATCTATTGTTAACTAATTTGAAAGCTGTAATTGTGAAAGCAACTTTAGAGTCTTCTTTTTTGACGTTGATAGTACCTTTAACTGTAGCACTAATTAAGGAAGGAGCTGGTTTTGTAAATATTGGACCAGGTTTCATAGGTCCTGGGTTTGGATAATTAGGTCTGGTAAAAGGCATTGGAGGTAGCGGGACGGGTTTAATCGGAAGTCCTCTAATTTGAGCGTCAGCACCAGACACAAAAAAGACTACAATGAGAGCTATTAAGGCAATAAAATATTTCTTCATATATTAATATAATGCGGGATATAAAAATGAATGTCAACAATGAATAATTGGTGAGGGCGGTGAGATTCGAACTCACGACAAACTGGTTAAGAGCCAGCTACTCTGCCACTGAGCTACGCCCCCAGGAAACAATCCTATTATATACTATTTTTTCGATAAATTTGCTTAAAAATCCCATAATAATGAGAAAAACACCTAACATTCCAAGTATGAACCCGGTATTTGCTGCTTCTAAACCTAGACTTAAAAGTATAGAAAGAAGAACGTAAGGTAACTTGTAAGAAAAACTAAAAAAAGAAATAAAGCTAGCTCTAGTTGTATCTCCTACTCTGCTATTAATATATTTCATCGAAATTTGATAGATATAAATTGTTAAAAAATTTAGAACAATAAATGAAAGAAAGATTAAACTGTCGTTATATAAGTTTGCTATTAGAGATAAACAAAGGATGATATAGGAAACTCGAATAATTCTTTCAAAGTTATTAAATTTTTTTATTAGGTAAGAACTTGCTAACAAACAAAAAATTGTAATTAGAGCTAAATATATAAAGTTATTAGACAGATTAGAAAAAGAATCTAGGATATAAATTTTTAAAAAACCATAATCAAAAGCAAAAGTAATGCTTGATAATAAAATCAGGTAAAAACTACTACGAAAATTAAACTTATGAATTAGATTTTTAAACTGAATGCTAATTTTCTCTGAAGAACTATCAAAAAGTCTTTCTTGAGAACTTAAGGAAAAAATGAACAAGGAGAGAATCATTGAAATTAAAAAATTTATTGACCACAGAAAATTGGGGATATTTTTATTTATTAAATAAAAATATCCCCCAATACTCAAAGAAATCAAATACCCAAAATTAGATAAATACTGAGAAAAATTAAGCAACCTATCATAATTATAATTATGCTCAGATGACTCTTCATACCCAAAAGCCTCTAAGGTACCAGTAAAAAGAGCAGTACCTATTTGAAAAACTATAAAACCTAGTGCAATTTCATATCTATTTACAGAAACAGTTATAATAAAAGATCCTAAAAATTGTAAGAAGTTGGAAAGAATTAAACTTGTCTTTCTTCCCAACCTATCTGAAATAACTCCTGAAGGGATTTCAATTAACAAACCAATTCCAAAGGCAAGGGCGTCTATCACACCAATATCTTTAATGGTCATATATTTCAACCAATAATTTACCCAGTTGGATGTAATAAACCAAAAGTTATTGAAAAGTGTAATTGAGTAGTAAATAAAAATATTTGGATGAATTTTAATTAAGGTTTTTATCATTGGTACCCCCAGAGAGATTCGAACTCCCGACACCTTCGTCCGAAGCGAAGTGCTCTGTCCACTGAGCTATGGGGGCAATACTTGACACAATTATACTCTACTCGTACCTCAATGCCTCGATTGGATCTTTTTTGGCAGCTT